>MTLD01000065.1_pt2 | contig 203740 bp, 182 predicted proteins | sample 1982471 | NCBI WGS metagenome assembly MTLD01 (sample SAMN05712604, study PRJNA340218) | biofilm metagenome | isolation source: sample SPM anode biofilm adapted to -50 mV | place: USA | collected 2012-02-03
TCCCTCCCCCCTGGCGGGGGAGGGTTAGGGTGGGGGGGAAGCTGCCATGATATCAGCATGGTGCATCTTCACCCACCCCCCAACCCCCTCCCGTCAAGGGAGGGGGAGAGGATTTCAGGACTTTTGCATTGGTCTCAGGTGAGTTGAAGTTTACTGAGTAAAAGAGGAGTGGATAATGAAATTAATAACTCTATTAGTGGCGATTCTGTTGGCGGTTCCTCTGTATGCGCATGCCGGGGATTATGTAATCGGCGAGGGTGACGGACTCGATATCGCTGTCTGGGGCGTTAAGGAACTGACCTTCTCCGTCAGGGTTCGCCCGGACGGCAAGATTACCGTTCCCGGCTTGGGAGACGTGTCGGCAAGCGGTCAAACGCCAACAGCTTTGCAGTCTTCCTTATCGGTCAAGCTGAGAGAGTTGGTGAAAAATCCCATTGTGACCGTGACTGTCAGGGAGATAACCAACAGTAAAGTTTACATCTTCGGCGGCGGCATCAATTCCGGGGTGTATGACCTCAACAGGCGAACCACATTGCTCCAACTCCTCTGCATGGTCGGCAGCTCGCACACTGTTACCGGTACCGGTTCGTCAGCTGTGGCGAAGGTGCCGGATTACAAACGTGCCTACGTGTTGAGAAACGGAAAAAAAATCAAGGAGAATTTCCAACGGCTGTTTGTTGGTGGGGACACCAGGGATGATGTTGTTATTGAGTCAAACGACTCTATTTTCATTCCCCAGCTTCTTGATCGCAACGTCTATGTCCTGGGTGCGGTCAATGCATCCAAAGCTATTGAATACCGGGAAGGCATGACCGTTATGGAAGGCATTCTGGAAGCGGGTGGTTTTTCGAAGTTTGCGGACCAGAACGATATCGTTATCCACCGAAAGGACGGCGCCACGGAGACGACTCTTGAAGTTAAGGCGAAAAAGCTTCTCAAGGATGGAGACCTGAGCCAGAACGTGGTGTTGAAGGCGGGCGATTATATCGTTGTCAAGGAAAGTATCTTCTAAGCTGGCATCAAGTACTGATTTTACGAGGTTTATATGCAGCCGACAGAGTATGAGTACAAAAAATATCTTCAGCTGATTATTAGGCGTAAAACGCTCTTTATCATGCTGGCTTTGTTGATCATGACCTCCATGATTATTCTCAGTTATGCCTTACCCAGGAAATACGAGGCCAGCAGCACGGTTTTCATTGAAAAGAACGTGATCAGCGAACTGGTTAAGGGGATTACGGTAACACCTTCCATGGAAGACTCCATCAGGGTGCTGACCTATGCCATCACCAGCCGCAATCTTCTCAACAAAGTGGTCGACAATCTGGACCTGAATATCTCCAGGAAAAATGTCGATACGGAGGCGCTCATTACCCGGCTGCAACGGAATACTACGGTCAAAGTAAAGGATAAGGATCTGTTCACGATCTCATACAAAGACACAGATCCGCGCATGGCGAGAGACTTCGTGAACACGCTTATCAGGATTTATATCGAAGAAAACACTTCCTCCAAACGCGGGGAATCTTACGGCGCGACCCAGTTCCTTTCGGAGCAGATCGAGACGTTTAGGTCGAAGATGGAACAGGCTGAGACGCGGGCGAATGAATATAAGCGCCAGCATGGCGGCGTCATTGCCATTGATGAAGGGAAATTGTTCGAAGAGATAAATGTCGCTCAGCAAAAGCTGTACGACCTGGAGCTGCGGCGGCGTCAACTGGAAGGGATGCGGCGGGTTACGAGAAGATCCAGCGACCCGCTCCAGGCGAAACTTACGGCTTTGGAGAGAAGGCTTGCCGAGCTTCGTGTCGAGTATACCGACAACTATCCCGAAGTGACCAGGGTCAAATCGGATATCGAAACCGTAAAAGAACAGATGAGGCTTCATGGCGGCGCAGGCTATCAGGGCCTTGATCCGCAGGAACTGGAAAAGATCGATTCGGAGGTTGCAGCTCTCAGGGCAAGCGAGAGCAGTTTGCGGCGCTACATAGCTACTAATCAGGATTTGCTGAGACGGCTGCCGTCCGCTAAAGCCGGCCTGGAAAAACTGGAGCTGGAGCGAACTAACCAGAAAAACATCTATGATCAATTGTATGCCCGCCATGGCCAGTCCGAGGTTTCCAAACAGATGGAAGTGCAGGATAAATCCACAACCTTCCGGATCGTCGATGCGGCGATGCTGCCAAAAAAACCGATCAGCCCCAATCGTCTGAAGATCATGTTCATGGGATTCGTGGGGGGGATTATCGGCAGTTTCCTTGCTTTGATCCTGCTTGAACAGATAGACGGCACGGTAAAAGATGTGGATTTTGTCAAAGGGCTTGGCGTGCCGGTATTGGCGGTTGTACCCCGCATTTTTATCCAGCGGGATGTGGACCGGCAACACCGAAAAACAATCCGGCTGCTTTCGTTCGCCGGTGTCTATCTGATTTTCCTGCTCTGCTTTCCGCTCATGGAACTTATGGGGCTGACCTATATGGACAACCTCCTTGATAATTTGAATAAAGTGGAATTCGTTCAGGGTGTTATGGACCAGTTCCGGTGAGCTTTTTATCTGGGCATGCGGGGTGTTACGGCTCTCCGGACGGTTACGAAAAGTAATGCGGCGTAGCGCGTTGAATGGTGAGGGGGAACATAGATGAGCAGAATTGAAAAAGCGATGGAAAAGGCGGCTCAACTGCGTCGAGGCGATATCGGCCGTTCCGATACGCCTGATCCTGTGCAACAACGCGGCGCCACGATTCATCTCGCGCCATCGGCCGATGCGGTGCAAGACAAAATTTCGTCGGACAACCCGTTGCTGGTTACCTTGAACAACCCCAGCTCTCCGGTTGCGGAAGAGTATCGGAAGCTCAAGTCTATCCTGGTGAAAATGACAGAAGGGGATTCTTTGAAAAATACCATCATGGTAACCAGTTCCATCCCCAATGAGGGTAAAAGCATAACTGCCCTCAATCTGGCTGTTACCATGGCCCAAGAATATGATCATACGGTTTTGCTCATAGATGCGGATCTGCGAAAGCCCGCCATTCATAGATACTTGAATATGGAGCGTAAAAAAGGGCTGTCCGAGTGTCTCACGGGGCACGCCGACATCGGAGAGGTGCTTGTACCGACCGGAATCGGAAAGCTGTCCATCATAACAGCCGGGGCTGAGGTCACTAATCCGGCTGAGCTGTTCTCATCAAACAGGATGAAAGCGCTTCTTGAGGAGATCAAGTACCGCTATCGCGACCGTTACATTATTTTCGACACGCCCCCGCTTCTTCCGTTTGCCGAAACCCGTTCCTTGGCGCATCTGGTTGACGGGATCCTGTTTGTCGTCAAAGAACAGTTGGCATCACAAACCAACGTAAAAGACGCAATTGAAGCTCTCAAGGGATGCAAGCTGCTGGGAGTTGTGTACAACGATACCATCATTGCCCAGAATGTTGAGCGGTATTACTCCTATCGCCATTATAGCAATTATGGTGTTCAAAAGGCTTAGAACTTGTCTGTAAGATGTAACAAGTAACCTTTCTTGTTACAGAAATACCACCACGTGGCTTCCGGGAGCCGGAATGTATGAATCATTTTTCAATCTGCGGGTAAAGCCCTTTGAATTGGTGCCTGATCCCCATTTCATTTACCTCAGCAAGTCTCACAAAAAGGCCTTGACGTATCTGGATTACGGCATCAGGGAACGCTCCGGTTTCATTCTGCTTACCGGAGAGGTCGGCTCGGGCAAAACCACCCTGATCAGGAACCTGCTCGACAAGCATTACGATAATGCGGTTCTGTCAAAGGTTTTCAATACGCGGGTTACTTCGGAAGAACTGCTGGAGATGATCAATGACGACTTCGGTCTTGTTACCCAGGGAAAGGACAAGGTAACCCTGGTCCGCGATTTGAACACTTTTCTGGTGGACCAGTATGCGCAGGGCAACCAGCCGATTCTGATTATCGATGAAGCTCAAAATCTGTCCGCGGAACTTCTTGAGGAAGTCCGCATGCTATCCAACCTGGAAGCCTCCGATAGCAAGCTTCTGCAAATCATTCTGGTGGGGCAGCCGGAATTGAGATCAACCCTGTCAGCCCCGGAGATGCGGCAACTGCGCCAACGCATAAACATAAACTGCCACTTGCATGCCCTTAACAGGGAAGAAGTCGAGCAGTACATCACCTATCGCCTGGAGGTAGCGGGCAATGCCTCGGCTGCCTGTTTTTCACCCGGAGCGCTCGATGCGATTTACCATTACAGCAGGGGCATTCCGCGTTTGGTGAATATTATCTGCGATTTCCTGCTTCTGTCGGGCTTTGCGGAGGAAACCAATTTTATTTCCGTTGAAATGGTGCAGGACGTGGCCGGTGATCTTGATTTTGAAAACTATTATTGGTCGAGTGCCGTGGAGTTGGGCGAAAAAAGTCTTGTTCCAGGCTATGCTCCGATTGAAGGCGTTTCCGTCCCCTCGGAAAATCAACCGTCATCCAATGACGTACTCAATGCGATTTCCGATATTTCCCGGCGCATAGAATCTATTGAACATATGGTCGGTACTCCTTTGCAGACAACGCTCAAAGACCAGAATGACCGTTTCCTGTCGCTGCAATCCGCCGTTTCATCGCATGTTGCAATGACCAACTCCACTATTCAGGATATGAACGGGAAACTCGAAAACCTTCTAAAGACGGTAAACAGTAAAGAGCAGCGCTCTTCCGACAACGCTGCCAAAGTCGGGTTTGTGCGCAGGGTCTTTGGCGGCGGGTCGTTTTCAAAATGAAAGCTCACGGTGGCGGTCCTATGAAAAACCGAATTGCCCGCGTCTTGATTTTAGGTGGCATTCTCAATAGTTGGCTGGTGGGGTGGGAGATGGCGCCGGCATGGGCTGCCGAAATGTCGCTTCAGCCGTCACTGTCGGTAAGCGAAGAATTTAACGATAATATCAATGAGACTGCAGCCAACAAACGCACCGACTTTATTACGCGGATTCAACCGGGGGCAGCATTCCATTATCTGTCGCCTTTATGGACGTGGGACGCACGTTACACATTTGAATATCGCAACTACGCGCGGAGCCGCAGGGATGACGAATATCTGCATGATGCCGACTTAAAGGGAAATATATCCTTGATCGACAACTTCCTGTTTCTCGATGTCAGTGACTCCTACCACCGGGTGCCGCTCGATGTTGCCCGTGATCCGGCCACGGTCAGCAGCCTTTTTATCAACCAGACTGATCAGAACGTCGCTGTCATTTCTCCTTACTCGATCTGGCGTCTGGGGGAAAAGACCAATCTCAAGACCGGATACCGCTATACAGATGCCCGCTACTGGGGAGAGGGCATCGATAGGCGCGAGCATAGCGGCTTTGCAGAACTCAGCCATGAGGTGACATCGAAACTCACTCTTACGGGTGGATATACGTTTACCCGGCTCCTGTCACAGCCTTCCCAATACAACCAACACGACGTGTCGGGCGGCTTCAAATATGAATATGCCGAAAAATCGTTTATTTTCGGTCAGGTTGGCAACAGCTGGCTGACTTTTCACAATGGCGGCACGACAAATTTCATCTTCTGGAATGCGGGGATTACCCATGATTTCAACCTGGTTACCGCAACATTCGAAACCAGGTCGCAAATCACCGTAGCCCCGACGCTGGCTCTGGCAAAAAATACCGGACCACAATCTGCCGTAGACCCTTTGGCTGTCTCGACCAAAGAAACCAGCTATATCGGCAAACTCGAGAAGAATCTGAAACGCGGCGCGGTTAATCTATCCGTGGCTTATATCGAATATGAAAATATCATAACCAGTGATCCGAGCCGGCGCCACAGGCTCTCATTTTCCACAGGTGGTAACTATGAGGTTCTCCAGGATCTCACTGCAAGCTTCTCCGTAACGGCCGAGAAAACCACCCGCTTGTCTTCCAGCGACACTCCTTATCGTTTGTTAGGGACGTTGGGGCTGGGCTATGCATTCAAGAAGGATCTGACAGTTGGTGTGTCATACACCTATGCCACCTATCGCCAGGATCTGGATACTTCCGCCGGATCCATTGATATCAACAAGGCGTTGTTGGAAGTTAAGAAAATATTTTGAGATTCAATGCTACTCAGGAGGAGCGTGGTAATGATTAATATTGCCGTTATCGGATATGGCTATTGGGGACCGAACCTGATCCGCAATTTTCAGGAAACGGAAGATGTCTGCGTTCTTTCCTGCTGTGACAGGGACACGGAACGACTCGCTCAGGTAAAAGCAAAATATCCATCAATCGACGTTACGGCCAGCTATGAAGACGTGCTGAAAAATCCCTCGATCAATGCCGTTGTCATTGCGACTCCCGTGGGGTCGCATTACGAGTTCGCCCGCAAGGCGTTCGAGCACGGCAAGCACGTTCTGGTGGAAAAACCTGCCGCCGCGTCGGTCGCTGAAGCGGAAAAACTCGTGGATCTGGCACATAAGCACGGCTTGACGTTCATGGTGGACCATACGTTCATCTATACGGGGGCGGTGCGGAAGATGAAGGAAATCATCGATCAGGGTGATATCGGCGATCTTTACTACTTCGATTCGGTCCGCATCAATCTCGGCCTGTTCCAGCGCGACGTAAACGTGCTGTGGGACCTGGCGCCTCACGATATCGCCATCATGGAACATCTTGTGGCGGAACAGCCGGTCAGCGTATGCGCCAATGGCGCATGCCATATCGGCAATGGCATCGAGAATGTCGCCTATCTCACGGTGTACTTCGACAGCGGGCTTATCGGCCACTTCCACAATAACTGGCTGTCGCCGGTCAAGGTCCGCACCATGCTTGTCGGCGGGAGCAAAAAAACGATTTGCTACGACGATATGGAGGTAAGCGAGAAGATCAAAGTCTATGACCGCGGCATAGATGTCACCACACCCGAAGGTGTGCGCGAGGGGCGCATTTCGTACCGGCTGGGCGATATGTGGGCGCCGAGGATCGACCATACCGAGGCATTGCGCCTCATGGCCGCCGAGTTCGCCGATTGCGTGCAAACCGGTCGGACTCCTCTCACGGACGGGATCAGCGGACTGAATGTCGTCAAGATCCTGGAAGCGTCCGAGATGTCCATCAAGCACAGAGGGAGAGAGGTCAAATTATGAGTGACAACCCGAAACAGAGCCTTAAAAACGTCAAGCTGGGCGAGAACGTCAGGCTGGGGGATTTCATAAACCTCTATGGGTGCGAGGTCGGCGATAACTCCAAGGTCGGGGCTTTTGTCGAGATCCAGAAAAATGCAAAGGTCGGCAGAAACGTCAAGGTTTCCAGCCATACGTTCGTTTGTGAAGGCGTAACCATAGAGGATGATGTGTTTGTCGGCCACAATGTCTCCTTTATCAACGACAAGTTCCCGCGTTCCACCACCGATGGCCGTTTGCAGACTGAAGCAGACTGGGAATGCATTACGACCCTGGTGAAGAAGGGCGCATCCATAGGCACCAGCTCAACCATCCTCTGCGGCGTTACCATTGGAGAGAACGCCATTGTGGGAGCAGGAAGCGTCGTCACTAAGGATGTGTCTGCGAACACGGTTGTTGCAGGCGTCCCTGCCCGAGTCATACGCGGATCAGGGGGAGGGCAGGCGGCGGACGACTCGTCAAAACCCGTACCGTTCCTGGATCTCAAGGTGCAATACCAGTCCATTAAGTCCGAAATCCTGCCAGCCGTCAACAATGTACTGGAGAGCGGCGCTTATGTGCTCGGCGAAGAAGTCACGGCTTTCGAGAAGGAGTTTGCGGCATATCACAACACCGCGTGCGGAATCGCGGTCAATTCCGGCACCAGCGCCCTTCATCTTGCTCTCTTGTCGGCAGGTATCGGTCCCGGCGACGAGGTAATAACCGTTCCCTTCACGTTTGTCGCCACGGTGGCGGCCATCGTGTACGCTGGGGCGCGGCCGGTCTTTGTGGATGTGGACCCGGTTACCCTGACAATGGACGTCAACCGGATCAAACGGGCTATCACGCCCCGCACAAAGGCCATTCTTCCCGTCCATCTCCATGGCCAGTCCGCCGATATGGACCCGATCATGGCCATTGCCGAAAGTCATGATCTCATTGTTATTGAGGATGCCTGTCAGGCACATGGGGCCGAATATCATGGCAGGCGAGTCGGGAGCATTGGCGATTTGGGCTGTTTCAGCTTCTATCCCGGAAAAAACCTGGGGGCTTGCGGCGAAGGCGGCATTGTGCTTACGAATGACGCTAAACATGACAAAACCATTCGTATGTTCCGCGATTGGGGTGCGGAGAGCAAATATCACCACGTGCTGAAGGGGTACAATTATCGCATGGAAGGTGTGCAGGGGGCTGTCCTGAGGGTCAAACTGCGCCACCTGGATGCGTGGACCGAGGCCCGGCGCGCCCACGCGGGACGATACAACGAGTTGCTTGCCGGGACTGGTGTAGAGATTCCCTGTGAACTTGCCTCCAACCGGCATGTGTACCACATCTATGCCATCCGCGTTCCGGAACGCGACAAGTTCCAGAACACCTTGACGTCCCAGGGCGTGCAGTCCGGAATTCACTACCCCGTGCCCGTTCATCTCCAGCCTGCTTATGCGGATCTGGGATATAAGGCAGGCGATTTCCCCTGCTCGGAAGCAGCGGCCAGCAAGATATTGTCACTGCCCATGTTCCCTGAGATGACAATCGGCCAGCAGGACAGGGTGGCGAGCGCGGTTTGTGAGGCGATGAGGGGCATGTGATGCAGAGTGTTTTTGCTGCGGTTTTTTTGTTCCTTTCCCTTCAAGGGCGAGGTTAGGTGAGGGATGGGGTGATGTTGATGGCTTGCGGAATTGCCCTGCTTGACCCCATCCCCACCCCGGCCCTCCCCTTGAAAGGGAGGGAAAAAGCAACTGAGGAGTAAAAAGAGTGAAGATAAAAGGCAACAAATTTCTGGTAACCGGCGGCGCCGGGCTTATGGGGTCACATATTGCCGACAGGCTAGTGGCGGGCGGTGCAACGGAGATAATTCTTCTCGATAACTTTGTGCGCGGCAGCCTGCACAATCTGGAAAAAACTTTACAGGACCCGAGAGTTCGGCTCGTCAAAGGCGACATCCGCGATCTCGATCTTCTCATGGATCTGGCCGCTGGCAAGGACGGCATCTTCCACATGGCGGCCATACGGATTACCGCCTGTGCCGATAATCCGCGCGAAGCAATGGAAGTCATGCTGAGCGGAACCCATAATGTGCTCCAGGCAGCTGTGGAGAAAAAGGTAGGGCGGCTGCTGTATGCTTCATCCGCCTCCATATATGGACTTGCCGATACGTTCCCGACCGCCGAGACCCACCACCCCTACAATAACCGGACCTATTACGGCGCTGCCAAGGTGGCCGGAGAAGGCATGGTCAGGTCGTTTGCCGACATGTACGGTCTTAACTATATTGCTCTGCGTTATTTCAATGTGTATGGTCCCCGCATGGATATTTACGGTAAATACACCGAAGTCCTCATTCGCTGGCTTGACCGGATAGATGCTGGTCAGCCGCCGCTGATTTTCGGCGACGGTTCCCAGACCATGGACATGATCAACATCGACGACATTACCGACGCCAATATCATGGCCATGGAGTCCGACGTCACGGACGAGGTCTTCAATATTGCTAGCGGTACGGAAACGAGCCTTCTGGGGCTTCTCCGCGCTTTGCTGAAGGTTACCGGTTCGACGCTGGAGCCTGAGTTCCTGCCCGAGCGAACGGTGAACCCGGTGCCACGGCGTCTGGCCGACACCGGCAAAGCGGAAAAACTCCTGGGATTCAGGGCAAAGGTCGATGTTGAAGAAGGGCTACGGCGTCTCCTTGCCTGGAGGAAGGAAGTGCTCATGGCCAGGGGCGCAACCGAACTGGGGGCATGCGCCGGGGTGGTATAAGTTCATCTCGCTCAAGCCTATAACTGAATCCGATTAGCGCTAATCTTCAGCCAAGGCATCAAGATGTTCCTTCTCCCTCAGGGAGAAGGAACTGGCTGGAGATCAACGCTAATCGGATAACTGAAAGGCAGGAAAACCATGATTCCCATAGCCAAACCGTTCCTTGGAGAAGAAGAGGCCGCTGCCGCCAGAGAGGTGATCCTTTCCGGCTGGCTGACACAAGGCCCCAAGGTCAAGATGTTCGAAGATGCCTTTGCCGCATACGTCGGCGCGCCATACGCCTGCGCCGTTTCCAGTTGCACCACCGCCCTGCACCTGGCTCTTCTGACAGTCGGGGTAAAACCGGGCGATGTGGTTATCACGGTCAGTCATTCCTTCATCGCTACGGCGAATTCCATACGCTACTGTTTTGCCGAGCCGGTTTTTATCGATATCGATTCCTCCACCTTCAATATGTCGCCGGAAAGTCTGCGGCAGCTTTTACACGAGGAATGCGAGGTGCGGGGCGGAGAACTCTATTACCGGAATGTGGAAAAACTGGCACAAGGCGAATCCCCCCTGTGCAGTTTCGTGCAGAAGGGGGCACCGGCATACCCATCGCTGGGCCGTGTCGCAGCGATTGTTCCGGTGCACCAGATGGGGATGCCGTGCGATATGAAATCGATCCTTGCGCTTGCCGCGGAATTCAAGCTACCGGTGGTCGAGGACGCTGCGTGCGCTGCCGGGAGCGAGATCAACATAAACGGGAACTGGCAAAAGATCGGCAGACCCCATGGTGATATCGCCTGTTTTTCGTTTCATCCCCGCAAGGTCGTGGCAACCGGCGACGGCGGGATGATAACGACCGCCAACCCTGCCTATGACGCCAGGTTCCGGCTTCTCCGGCAGCACGCCATGTCCGTGCCCGACACGGTACGGCATGCGTCGAACAGCGTGATCTTCGAGGATTACGTGGCTACGGGATTCAACTATCGCATGACCGATCTTCAGGCAGCCGTCGGCATCGAACAGCTCAAAAGGTTGCCGGGGTTTTTGGAGGAACGGAGGAAAATTGCTGCCTGTTATCAGGAAAAGCTAAACGACATACCCTGGCTGGAGCCTCCCCTTGAACCTTCATATTGCAGAACAAACTATCAAAGCTATCCGGTAAAGGTACTGAATGACGCGAAGATAAGCCGCGATGCGCTGATGCAGCATCTGCTCGACAGGGGGATTGCAACTCGCCGGGGGATCATGAATGCGCATCAGGAACCTGCCTACTCCCCGCTGGCACCTCTGCCGCTCTCGGAAAAAATGAGGGATACCACCATTCTCCTACCCATTTTTAATGGCATGAAAGAGGAGCAGATCGAAGAAGTCGTGAAAGGAGTGCTCCATGCCTAAAAAACTCTTGCTATTTCCGTTCGGAGGCAACGCGAAAGAATCGCTGATGTCAATATTTGCCATAAATGAAATAAAGAAGGAGTGGGATATCCTTGGTTTCGTGGACGACGATCATTCCGTGCTTGGCAAGGAGTGCTGCGGTGTAAAGGTATTGGGCGGCAGGGACATTCTGAAAGACAATCCGGAAGCCTATGTCCTTGCGGTGCCGGGAAGTCCCCAAAGCTATGCAAAACGGCAAGAGGTTATCGAAAGCCTGTCTGTCAAGGAGTCGCGCTTTGCAACGATTATCCATCCTTCAGTGGCGATCGCCCGTGATGCGACGATCGGTTTCAACACCCTCATAATGCCCAATGTCGTCATAAGCTGCGAAGTCAAAATCGGCAATCATTGCATCATCTTGCCCAATACCGTCGTGTCCCATGACAGTGTGGTCGATGATTACTGCTGCATCGGATCGAACATATCCATTTCCGGATCGGTGCGAATCGGTTCCGGCTGTTATATCGGTTCAGGCACAAAAATCCGCGAGAATATTTCCATTGGCACGGGATCTCTCATAGGGTTGGGGGCCAATGTGGTTTCGAATATCCGCGCAGGAGTCATTGCCGTCGGAAGTCCTGCAAAAGAGATCAATAAGGCCGGTACGTTGTAATTCCAATTCCAAATCAAAAGCACGGTTGCTGACAGTTTTCTGGCCGTTTGCCTTCCCGATTCTATCCCGGCGCTTGTCGGGAATGTTTACAACTCATCCTCCAACTTGCTCCCCTTCTAAAAATAATATCATAATATCAATATGTTGTATCGAGGCATAATTATTGCAAATTCCTGACGAAGCTTCCTTGCAAGCTACGATCCTCAGACATAACTGAAGCAGCACCAGGGGAGGGAATTGTATGAAATGTCTTAAATGCCAAAGGGTTATAATGATATTTATGGTTTTGTCTGTTGTGTCGGTTTTCCTGATTTTGACTCCTCTGGAGGCAATCAGTTTGTGCTCCGCTCCAGCGAATATGATCGAGGCGGAAAACTGCAAAACCGGCAACCCGTCCAGCGAGTGGGATATCAATGGGGCGGGCGACACGACTATCCAGGGTTTTGCCACCGATATAAGCGTTAACAAGGGTGAGACTGTCCACTTCAAAATCAGCACCGCCGCTGCCGCCTACAGGTTGGACGTCTATCGTATCGGTTATTATGGCGGCATGGGAGCGAGAAAGGTCGCCACGGTAACTCCTTCCGTTTTGCTTCCCCAGAACCAGCCTGCCTGCGTCAACGATACGGCTACAAAACTTACCGACTGCGGCAACTGGGCCGAGTCGGCATCATGGGGGGTGCCGGCGGACGCCGTTTCCGGCGTCTATATCGCGAAACTCATACGCACGGATACCGGCGGATCAAGCCACATCATTTTTATCGTGCGCGATGACTCCGGCGGTTCCGATCTTCTCTTCAAAACCTCGGATTCAACCTGGCAGGCATACAATAGCTACGGCCTCGGCTACATCGAATTCCCCGATTATGGCTATCCGAGCCAGAAAGCCGTCAAGGCCAGTTATAACAGGCCCTTTCTTACCCGAGCCGTGAATGACGGTCTGGGCGCTTTCAACTGGTTCTTCCAGGCCGAATATCCCATGGTCCGCTGGCTGGAAGCCAACGGTTATAACGTCAGCTACTTTACGTCCGTCGATGCCGATCGCTCCGGTTCCAAGATTCTGGGGCACAAGACCTTTCTGTCGGTGGGGCACGACGAATACTGGTCTGGCCAGGAGAGAGCCAATGTGGAGGCCGCCCGGGCGGCAGGGGTGAATCTGGCTTTCTTCAGCGGCAATGAGATCTATCGCAAGATCCGCTGGGAAAACAGCATCGACGGGTCAGGCACGCCGCATCGCACCATGGTCTGCTACAATGAAAGCAATGCTCCGGTGCCGACCGATCCGGCAGACCCTCCTGTCTGGACCGGCACCTGGCGCAATCCTGCCTTCAGTCCTCCTGCCGACGGGGGGCGTCCCGAGAATGCCTTGAGCGGCACCCTATTTACGGTTTCCGACGGTCCCAATACACTTGGTATTTCCCTGAATGTGCCCCAAGCGGACGGGAAACTGCGTTTCTGGCGCAATACCGCCGTGGCCTTGCTTGCCGCCGGCCAGACCGCTACGCTCGGTGACCGGGTGGTGGGATACGAGTTTGACGAGGACATTGATAACGGCTATCGGCCTGCCGGTCTCATGCAGTTGTCGTCAACCACGACAACTGCACAGGGAATGCTCCTGGGAGATAATGTGAACATCGGAGCGGATATCTATCTGCCGGGAACCGCTACCCATGTCATGACACTGTACCGCGCCTCGAGCAAGGCGCTGGTGTTTTCCGCGGGAACCGTGCAGTGGTCCTGGGGGTTGGATTCCCAGCATGACAACGGACCTTCCGTTACGAACGCGAGTATTCAACAGGCAACGGTCAACATTCTTGCCGACATGACAGCACAACCGGCTTCATTGCAGTCCGGGCTGGTTGCCGCAACTACCTCCGCCGACCTGACCGCCCCTTCCTCGACTATTACTTCGCCAACCTCAAACGCTAACCTGACGGTGGGTTCGTCCGTTAACATAACCGGCACGGCAACTGATAGCGGAGGCGGCGTTGTAGGCGCCGTTGAGGTTTCCACCGATAATGGGACCACCTGGCATTCTGCAACCGGCCGCGAATCCTGGAGTTATACATGGACTCCGGCAGCTTCCGGTTCCACCACTATCCGCAGCCGGGCGGTCGATGACAGCGGCACACTCGAGACACCTTTGTCCGGCGTGACGGTTACGGTTACCTCACAGCAGTCCAATTTCAATGTCTGGCCCGGAGGCGTGCCGGGCACGATTGATTCGGGGCCGGACAGCGCGGTGGAGCTTGGCGTGAAGTTCCGCGCCGATTCCAATGGCTACATCACCGGCATCCGTTTTTACAAAGCGAGCACGAACACCGGTACCCATGTGGGAAATCTCTGGAACAGTAGCGGAACCCGGCTGGCTACTGCTACGTTCACAAACGAGACTGCATCGGGATGGCAGCAGGTGAATTTTACGTCACCGGTGGCCATTACCGCGAATACGGTCTACATCGCGTCCTACCACACCAACACCGGACACTATAGTAACGATCAGAACTATTTCGCCACGAAAGGGACGGATAATCCTCCGCTGCATGCCCTGGCCGACGGTGTTTCGGGCGTCAATGGCGTCTATGCATATGGTTCCACCAGTAGCTTCCCCGGCAACGGCTGGAGAAGTTCCAATTACTGGGTGGACGTGGTGTTCAATTCGATACCGCCTCCAACCCTTTCGTCAATCAGCGTAACACCGGCCAATCAGACGATACTCTCAGGAACCACGAAGCAGTACACCGCAACCGGAACGTATTCCGATTCCACGACGCAGGATATTACCGGGCAGGTTACCTGGGCTTCTTCGAACTCAGGTGCTGCCTCAATAAACAGTTCAGGCCTTGCTACGGCCATTGCCGCAGGCAGTACCACCATCTCCGCCGTTTTAAGCGGCAAGACCGGCGGTGCGGCGCTGACGGTGCAGGCTGCCCCTCTGACTGTTACTACGTCATCGCTCCCCGCTGCATCGCTCAACGCGGCGTATTCGGCCCCTCTTGCGGCCAGCGGCGGGACATTGCCGTATACCTGGTCGATCACTGCCGGTTCATTGCCGACCGGTCTTTCCCTTAACAGCAGTACCGGAGTGATTTCCGGAACGCCCACTACCGCCGGTTCCTTCAACTTCACCGTCCAGGCTACCGATTCAAGCACTCCGGTACAGACGGCTACGAGTTCCCTGAGCATTACCGTAGCTATTCAGACCAATTACACCATCTGGCCATCCGGCACGGTTCCCACACTTGCGGATGCCGGCGCGGACAGTGCGGTGGAATTGGGGGTAAAGTTCCGCTCCGACGCTGCCGGTTACGTCACCGGTATCCGTTTCTACAAGGCAAGCGCCAACACCGGCACTCATGTGGGCAACCTCTGGTCAAGCACCGGCACACGCCTTGCCACGGCTACTTTCACCAACGAAACCGCGTCCGGCTGGCAACAAGTGAATTTCTCCACGCCGGTCGCCATAGCGGCGAATACGGTTTACGTGGCATCCTATTTCAGTCCGGTAGGCCATTACAGCGATAATATTAACTTTTTTACAACCGGAGTCGACAACGCTCCTCTTCATGCATTGGCGAACGGAGTTTCGGGATTTAACGGCGTGTATGCTTACGGCTCCTCCAGCAACTTCCCCAGCAATGGCTGGAATAGTTCCAACTATTGGGTGGATGTGGTGTTTACCTCCTCCACGCCTGCTGACACGACCCCGCCGACCGTGACCACCTTTACGGTACCGGCGACCGCTACCACGCTGACGGTAGCCATCAACAGCCTTGTCGCAACCGATAACGTCGCGGTGACTGGCTATCTGATCAACGAATCCGCCACAGTGCCTTCGGCATCGGCGACGGGATGGACGTCGTCCGCTCCCACGTCTTACACCTTTGCCACGACAGGCAGCAAGACGCTCTATGCTTGGGCCAAGGACGCTGCAGGCAACGTATCCGCCGGTAAAAGCGCTGCTATTGCCATCACCATCGATACGACACCACCTGTGGTCAATACCGTTGTTCCCTTGGGTGGAGCCACGGGAACCGGCGTGGGTTCGAATGTTACCGCAGTTTTCAGCGAAGCCATGGATTCCTCGACGATCGGTTCGGGAACATTCGAGGTACGTGACGCCTCCAATACCCTCCTGTCCTCAACGGTTACCTACAACAGCTCGACAAACACGGCCACCCTGGATCCGGTAAGTGTGTTCCAGTATTCAACCACCTACACTGCCATTATCAAGAGCGGCTCATCAGGCGTGAAAGATGCGGCAGGCAATCCCCTAGCCACTGATTTTACCTGGACGTTCACCACCGGAGCCGCTCCACCTGTGGGGAGCACTCCCATCCTCATCATTAGCTCCACGGCGAATCCTTTCAGTAGTTACTATGCAGAGATTCTCCGGGCCGAAGGATTCAATTCCTTCGACGTAAGCGATATTACCGCTCTTACGTCTGCCGTGCTTAATTCCCATGATATCGCCATTCTCGGAGACATGGCTTTAACCACTTCACAGGCAACCATGCTGACCGACTGGGTGAATGTCGGCGGCAATCTGATCGCCATGCATCCCGACAAGAAACTGGCCGGACTGCTCGGCCTTACGGATAAGGGAGCGACCCTCTCCAATGCCTATCTTCTCGTCAATACATCGAGCGGGCCGGGTGTCGGCATCGTCAACCAGACCATCCAGTACCACGGTGTTGCCGACCGGTATGCATTGAATGGCGCATTGAGCCTGGCAACGCTTTATTCCAACGCTACCACGACGATTTCCGATCCCGCGGTTACCCTGAACAATGCCGGGACAAGTGGAGGACAGGCCGCTGCTTTCACCTATGACCTGGCCCGTTCCGTCATCTACACCCGCCAGGGAAATCCGGCTTGGGCCGGACAAGATCGTGACGGGATATCGCCGATTCGTTCCGATGACCTGTTCTACGGCGCTGCGAGTTTCGACCCCCGGCCTGACTGGGTTGACCTGAGCAAGGTCGCGATTCCTCAGGCAGACGAACAACAGCGCCTTCTGGCGAATCTCATCATCAGGATGAACTTCGCCAAAAAACCGCTTCCGCGCTTCTGGTATCTGCCACGCGGTCTGGCGGCCGCGGTGGTTATGACCGGCGATGACCATGGTAACAACGGCACATCCGGCCGCTTCGACAATTATCTGGCTATCAGTCCTGCTGGTTGTTTAGTCGACAACTGGGAGTGCGTTCGCAGCAGTTCGTATATCTACCCTGACACACCGATCAGTGTTGCCCAGGCAACCGCCTATGACAATGCCGGTTTTGAAATTGGAGCTCATGTTTCAACCAACTGCGCGGACTGGAACCCCGTATCGCTGGAAAACTTTTTCGTCAACGACCTGAATTCATGGACCTCAAAATACTCCAGTCTGCCCCGGCCAACAACCAGCCGCCTGCACTGCGTTGTCTGGAGCGACTATAGTACGTTGCCTCTCGTGGAACTGAACCATGGAATCAGGTTTGATACTACGTATTACTACTGGCCGTCAACTTGGGTTCTTGATCGGCCCGGCATGTTTACCGGTTCCGGTATGCCGATGCGGTTTACCGATGCGAGCGGCAACCTGATCGATGTTTACCAAGCTGCTACCCAGATGACCGACGAGTCCGGTCAATCGTATCCCTACACCATTGATACGCTTCTCGATGGGGCGTTGGGGGCTGCAGGATACTATGGCGTCTTTACCGTGAACGCCCATAATGATTCGGCCGCGTCGGATGTGTCGGATGCGATTGTCAACTCCACTCTGACGCGCGGTGTTCCAATCGTATCGGCTAGACAGATGCTCACCTGGTTGGATGGCCGAAATGGCTCGTCATTCAATTCCTTTGCCTGGAACGGGTCAAGCCTCGGTTTCTCGGTGAACGCTGCTCAGGGTGCAAACGGGCTGATGGCCATGTCGCCGGTTCCGACCGGACGGGCAGTGATCGGCGTAACAAAAGACGGTAGTTCAATCGCCTTTACCACCTCGGTAATAAAAGGTGTGCCGTATGCCCGTTTCGCAGCGGCCACCGGGGACTATCTGATCAGTTACGCGTCCGACATCACGCCGCCAACAGTATCAAGCGTTACTCCTGCGGATGCGTCAACCGGCGTGCAAATCAATATTCGTCCCGCTGCCGTTTTCAGCGAGGACGTGGATACGGCTACCGTTACTGCAAGCACGTTCGAATTGCGCGATCCGTCCAATGTTCTCGTGCCTGCGACGATCACCTACAATAGCGTGACAAAGGCAGCTACTCTTGCTCCTTCCGCCGCTCTGGCGAATTCCAAAACGTACACAGCCACCATTAAAGGCGGGGCAAGCGGCGTCAAGGATCTGGCCGGCAATTCGCTGGGTTCCGATAAGATGTGGTCATTTACTACTGTCGCGCCATCGAGCGGCTCATATACTATCTGGCCGGCGACAACCGTTCCGGGAACCGTGGACGCCGGACCGGACAGCGCCGTTGAGTTGGGGGTAAAATTTCGCTCGGATATTAACGGCTATATCACCGGCATTCGCTTTTACAAGGCAAGCGCCAACACCGGCACGCATGTCGGCAATCTCTGGTCGAGCAGTGGCGCGCTGCTGGCTTCGGCAGTTTTCACCAACGAAACAGCATCCGGATGGCAACAAGTCACCTTCTCCAATCCGGTAGCCATAACAGCCAACACGGTGTATGTGGCCTCCTACCATACCACTGCGGGCCACTACAGCGACGATATCAATTATTTTGCAGGCAAGGGGGTGGACAGTTCGCCGCTGCACGCCCTGGCGGATGGCGTATCAGGCGCCAATGGCATGTATGCCTATGGTTCGGGCAGTAACTTCCCCAGCCAGGGGTGGAAGAGTTCAAACTACTGGGTTGATGTGATGTTTAACCAGTAAGGCTATAACAGCGGAACGATTGCTCGGCTTGGCAGTTGGCGGGAAGGAGTGAAGGGCTGGGGGGAGATGCAGGATAAGGATATTCCGGCGACTTCTCCCGGCTCTTCCCCTCCAACGGGAGGAAACAGTAGGAACTTTTACACGTGCTTTTTATATTGTTGAAATCCAAAACACCCCTGATATGCTTTTAATGTGATCAGGTTATGTCGTTTTTGCAACTGTTGGCATCATTGGTCGGGTTATGAAATACTTGTTTTGGACATTACTTTTTTTCAGTTTGTATGCCTATGCGGGGTATCCGCTCATCTTGGCTCTCTTGTCCCGCCTCTTTCCAAAGTCCGTCAAAGTTGGAGATATTATACCTTTTGTTTCCGTCGTACTCGCCGCCTGCAATGAAGAACGCGCCATCGGAAAACGGCTTGATAACCTTCTGGCACAGGATTATCCACCGGACCGGTATGAGATCATTGTGGTGTCTGACGGGTCAAGTGACGGGACCAACGAAATCGTTACCGCCTATGCCGGACGCAACGTTCAGTTGATTCCTCTCGGCGCTAGGGGAGGGAAGGCCGCAGCGCTCAATCAGGGGGTTGCCCGGGCTGCGGGGGAAATAATCGTTTTTGCCGATGCGCGTCAGACGTTTGCTTCCAATACCCTGCGCCGCCTGGCGGCAAATTTTTCCGACCCTACCGTGGGATGCGTCAGCGGAGAACTGATGTTCCTCAATGACGCTGCCAGCGGCATACAGGCTGAGATGGGAGCTTATTGGCGATACGAGAAAGCGATTCGCAAGCTCGAAAGCGCAAGCGGCTCTGTAGTTGGCGCAACCGGCGCCATCTATGCCATACGAAAGGTGCTCTATCGTCCCTTGCCCGCCGAAACGATCCTCGATGATGTCCTTACCCCCATGAACGTAGCCTTGCAGGGTTACCGGGTGCTCTTTGACGGTACCGCCATCGCATACGATGTGGTGTCCAAGGATATGGAGCAGGAGTGGACACGCAAGGTACGGACCCTGGCAGGTAACTGGCAACTGCTGAGCATCGCCCCATCTCTTGTTATGCCTTGGCGTTGCCTGCTCTGGTGGCGGTTTTTGTCCCACAAGATATTCCGGCTTCTAGTGCCGTTCGCACTTCCCTGCATATTGATGGCGAGTATTGTGCTTGCGGGGCCGGTCTATTGGGTAGCTCTGTTCACCCAGTTGATTTTTTATGTATATGCTCTTGCCGGTTTTCTGGCTCCCGGCTTGCGCAAGCTGCGTATGGTGAATGTTGCGTATTTCTTTCTTGTTATGAATGTGGCGGTGCTCGCCGGTTTCTGGCGCTGGATTCTGGGCCGTTGCGCCACATCGTGGCAACTGGCGTATACGAAGTAAGTGATAAACAGGTCAGGTGGGTAATGGGTAGTGTTTCCGTTCTTATGTATCATGCCCTTGAGTCAGCCGAACATCCGGCAGGCTCCAGAGACGCTGGCGAACAGCGCTATGTACTCCCCGTGGAACGGTTTCACGAACACATGGAGTTCCTGCAACAGGAAGGCTTTACCACGTTTCTTCTCGGTGAATTGTTCAACCGGGAAACGTGGCCTGACAAGGCCGTGGTTCTTACCTTTGACGATGGGCATGAATCCAATTGCAGGTCGGCGTTGCCGATTTTGCTACACTATGGGTTTTCCGCCGAATTTTTCATAACCACCGGCTTTACCGGAAAACCGCACTATATGACGCCGGACCAGATCAAAGCCCTAAGCGATGCAGGCATGGGGGTCGGATCGCACGGTGTAACCCACAGATACTTTGACGACATGACCAACCACGAGATGGAAAGTGAATTGCGGGATTCGATGGATCTTCTGTCAGGTATCACCGGCCGGAAGGTGACCTCATTTTCCGCCCCCGGCGGGAGGCTGCCGCCACGCGCGAGAAATATTGCGAAGGGTTTGGGATATGACATTATCTGCACATCACAGCCGGGTGTACTGAATCGTCAACACTCTGCGCATGACATGCCGCGCCTTGCTCTGCAGGCCGGTACGGACATGGAAACGTACAAGATACTGGTTCGCGGTGAACCCGGCTATGTGAGAAAGCTGATCTGGCGCAACAGGTGCCTGTATTGTGTAAAAAAACTGCTGGGAAACAGGATTTATGAGAACGTCCGGCATCTTATGCTGACGGACCGTTGAAAAACTCCCGGCGCTTTTTCTTCAGAAAGGTCAATAGTGAGCAGAACGTCCGTTATTCTTCGAAATATCACGAGCAATTGGGTCGGATTTGCCGTAAATGCCGCGGTGACATTAATTTTGACACCTTTTGTCCTCCGGGAACTGGGTGCGGCGCGATACGGCATATGGATTCTGACCTCCAGCTTTGTGGGCTATTACGGTTTTCTCGACCTTGGGTTTCGAACCGGAGTCGTTCAGTATTTGACCCGATATCTTGCCGTCAATGATTATGAGAGGGGGAGCGACTGTATCAGCAGCGCTGTTTCAGCTCTTTCCGTGTTGAGCATGGTGATGGTAATTCTCAGCTTTGGCGGCGCTGTTGCCGCGCCTTACCTTTTTGCCCTGCCGCCCGGAACCGGCAATGAAGCCTTCTGGTGCATCCTGATAGTTGGTGTCAGCAGCGCCGTGCAATGCGCTCTTTCCCCCTTTTCCGCGGTTTTTACCGCAAAGCAGCGTTTCGATCTGACAAACATGATCGGCATTGGTACACGACTTCTCACAGCCGGCGGCATTTTCGCCGCACTCAAGGCCGGATACGGGCTGGTAGGCGTCAGCAGCGCTTTCTGCGGAGCAAATGTGATTGATTATCTTGTTCGTTGGTGTGTCTCCCGATTTCTTGCCCCCGAACTGGATGTTTCCTGGAAGCGCGCAAAAATTGAACGGTTGCGTGAAATTGCCTCATTCGGCGGATGGAATTTCCTTATCTCTTTAAATTCCTATATTTACAGTTATGTTCCCAATATCCTGATAGGGGTATTCATGCCCATTGCCGCTGTGGGGTATTATGCCCTGGCAACAGGGCTCCTAAGAAACGTCAATTCCATTCTTAGTCCGATTGGCCAGGTTATTTATCCGGTTGCGGTCGAATTGCATTCCAAGGATAACAAGCTTGAGCTCATGCGAATGTATCATGACGCCACCAGGCTCATGATGCTCGTTATGATACCCATTGTGCTGGTAGCGTCGTTCTGGGCCAATGATTTCTACCGGCTTTGGGTTGGAGAAAAGTATATCAGCGGCTCAACGTTCCTGTCTGTAGCGCTGATATTCCAGATTTTGCTGATCAGCACGGTAACTTGTTTCTCCTCAAGTGTTGCCCAGCAGATTTTAACCGGGTCAGGCAGAGTACCGGTTACGGCAACCTTGCTTATTAGTGGCTCGATAATAAATCTGGCTTTAAGTCTGATTTTGATTCGCCCGCTTGGCCTTCTGGGAGTTGCGGTCGCGACAGTCGTCTCTTCGTTACTGGTCGATGCGATTGCCGTACCTTATATGCTTCACAAAACGCTCGGTTTTTCGATAAAGGATTTCCTTCTTAAGGCTTGCGCAAGGCCAATGGCTGCCGGCCTTATTCAAATACTCATAATCATATTAGTACGTCTCCAGGGAAAGCCCGGAAACTGGTTTAATCTGGTTTTTCAGGGGACTATTGCCGCTGTTGGCTTGGGAGCCGTTCTTTTTACGGTGGGACTTAACGGAGCGGAACGGGAACGTTTTATTGTAAGACCATTACAGAAGTTGTTAGCTTGACATCTCATGGTCATTTGAATTGCTAATAGAATGAGGCTCTTGCAAAAGTCCTGAAAATTGACTCCCCCTCCCTTGACGGGAGGGGGCTGGGGGGTGGGTGAAGGTACAACATGCTGATATCATGGCAACCTCCCCCCTACCCTAACCCTTCCCCGCCAGGGGGAAGGGAACATTTAAGGCTTTTGCAAGTCCTCATATTATACCAAATCGATATGGTTTCCGTGGAAATGTACGTCCACTTCGTCACCAGCCTTGAAACAGGTCGCATCTGCAGGCAGCACGGCATAAGCCATCGCATCGGCCATGGTTTCGTCAAGCGCACTTTCCCGTTTACTGGCGAGGGAAGCATACCATCGCCCTTCCTCGCGTTTCAGGCAGACCCGAGCGATCTGGACCTTGCCCGGTTTCTTGCGAATCTCATTCCTCAGAACTGTCTTGAAAAGCGGACGGTGAACCATGCGGTACCCCTGCATCCTGAGCAGCGCTGGCCGTGCAAATTCCTCGAAGGTGATCAAGGTCGAAACCGGATTGCCCGGTAGGCAAAATACCGGGGTCGAACCATGCATGGCAAAAGTGGTCGGCCCTCCCGGTTTCATGGCTACTTTCCAGAAAATCTGCCGGGTTCCCAACTCCTCCAGCACATCGCGTACAAAATCATGGTCACCGGCCGAGACACCAGCCGAAGTGATCAGAACATCCGCCTTGAGCCCCTCGGTTAGCAGCTTCCGGTGACTTTCAGGATTGTCACGCGCAATACCGATGATGCGGGGAATTCCACCTGCCTCTTTAATCGCCGCTGCCAGCGAAAGCGTATTGCTGTTGATGATTTCGCCCGGTCCAGGTACGTTACCCAACTCGACAAGTTCATCGCCCGTAGTGATAATAGCCACTACCGGACGCCGGTACACCGGCACCAGCGCCATGCCGAATGTGGCCAACAGGTGGATGTCCGGCGCCCGGATAATCGTGCCGCTTCTCGCGTAGGTCATGCCGGCAACAACATCCTCGCCTTGAAAACGAAAATGCCGCCCCTTCTTAACCGGCTGCAACAGCGTTACTTCCTGAGCTCCATTGTCGGTATCCTCAACCGGCACTATGGCATCGCAGCCGCAAGGGACCGGCGCTCCGGTCATGATCCTGATTGCGCAACCCGGCTCGACAGTCAGGCCGTCCGCCTTGGCCCCTGCCGGCAGGAAACCGGTTACCCGCAAACAACAGGGGATGCTCGTGCAATCTTCCGCTCGCACCGCATACCCGTCCATGGCTGCATTATCCCACCGCGGCATGTCCCACGCGGCTGCCATATCCTCAGCCAGCACGCGCCCCACAGCCTCCAGCACATGCACACGCTCAACTCCCAAGGGCTGAACATGCGCCAGAATTGTCGTACGGGCCTCCTCAAACGAAACCATGCTTTCCTCCCACAGTAGCCATAAAAACAGAATAACGGGAAGATGCCTCAAACACAAATGGTATTGGCAGAATAATCAAAGGATATTACAAGATAATCCGGGAATTGCGGCAGAAACGAAACATGGCGAGGAATAACAAATCTTTTTGAAAAACAATAGAAGGAATTGCTACGGCCACCATACCTTGGCGGCCGTAGCAAAGTTTATAACATTATCAGGCAAGTTTGTAATTATTGACAATCGCCTTCAGCGTCTCGGAAAGTTCAGCCAGGGATGACGATTCCTGGATTCCACTCTTGGCCTGATCAGCCGCCGTATTGACAGCATCCGAAATCTGCTGCAGGCTCATGGTCACCTCACGGGTAGTCACGGATTGCTGTTCAGCGGCAGTGGCGATTTGTGCAACCTTGTCATCCAGTTGTGAAACAAGGTTTAAAATGTCCGAGACCGCCTGCCCTGATTTTTCAGACTCGATCGCACCGAGCCGGACTTTTTCCGCCTCGCCCGCCATGGTGCCGACAACGTTTTTGGTCTGGCCCTGAATATCCTTGATCATGACCGAAATTTCTTTTGTCGCCATGGCGGTGCGCTCAGCCAACCCGCGCACTTCATCAGCCACGACAGCGAAGCCCCTTCCATGCTCCCCGGCACGCGCCGCTTCAATAGCAGCATTCAAAGCGAGCAGATTGGTCTGGTCGGCAATTTCTTCGATGGTATCGACAATCTCTTCGATCTTGTCAGAGCTTCGGCCCAAATTCTGGACGATTTCCGATGTCTTAAGAGCACCATCAGCCAAGCTGTCCATAAGCGTAGCCGTTTCAAGAATAACTTTCTCGCTGCTTCGGGCTGCATCACTTGTCTGCTTTGAACTTTCGGCCGCAAGAGAGCAGTTCCTGGCAATTTCCTCGGCAGTCGAGTACATTTCTTCGGCTGCGGACGCGGACGTAGCCGACTGCATCGTCGCATTGCTCACCGCATTCTCAAGGTTATTGGAACTCGCCCTCAAATTGGACGTGCTTGCCCCCAGAAGATCAATTGCAGACGAAAGTTTTGTAATTACCTCCCGGGTTTGTTCGGCCATATTGTTGACCTTTACGGCCAGCTTTCCGAGACCGCCGCCAAACATATTCTGAGCCCTAACCGTCAAATCGCCGGACTCAACGGCCTCAACAACCTTTGTTACCATAGCCAACGGATCGGCAACGGATTTGAAGACCAGATAACCGAAAATCGGGCTAAGGATCAGCGCAACAAGAAACAGGGAAACGGTTTTGATAAGCAGTTGCGAGAATATGGCATCTCCTGCCGCTGAAGGTGTTTGTGCAATTAATTCATGCACGGCATACAGTCCGGCCGCAGCTGTAGCAACGAGAAAAACCAGGTTTAAGCCGACAAGCAGAGAAATCTTGTGACGGAGCTTAACTTTCATGTACCACAAATATATATTTGAAAAGAAACCGCCTCCACCGACTGCGCTACCAGTGCTGTTGCCAACCCTGCCCATACATGCCTCCTCCGAGTCAAAGTGGTTACCTGTCATTGAGTGACATGACATACGTGAACCCGATCACAAAAGCAGCCACTCTCTCAGTTTCGGGCAGAAAGGTAGCTAGTTTCCATTTCAATTGTGATGTATGTAATTATCGGACAATTCTGATCAAACCTTTAATTTTTCACTACCTTTTTCACTACCAATTGCAGCGAGCAGAAAGCACGACAGTCGCTTCATCATTTCTTGACTCTTTACTCGCCATAATCTACACTCAACTGTGTAAAAAAAATACTCAGAGGCCGTTATGCCACTCGATTCACAGCTAACAATACTACGCTCCAAAATCGTCACCTATGGCAAGGAAAACCAGGGAGAGCTGCTCTATGCCCTGACCGAGGGAGCCCAGCTTCTCTCGGGAAGCGAACTGGTGCGGATATATCTGGAAGACCTGACGCGCGGCGCGCTTTCCTGCGTACACGCCACCAGCCCTTTCGAAAAAGAACTTCGGGAGGTCACCTTTCCCATAGTCTCGACGGAAACCATCGTCACCAGCGTTTTTACCAGTCAGTATCCCGCTGAATTCAGGGCAAACCGGGATGCGGAACCTTCGTCGGACGATGTTTTTGCCGACCGCTTCGGCTTTTGCTCCAGTTATGTCACCCCCATTGTCAGTTTAGGCAAATCCATCGGCGTACTCTGTGTTGACCAGGAAAAATGCGGCGAGCCTCTGACTTCCCAGGCAAAATCCCAGTTGGCCGACTTTGCCGGTTTTGCAGCAAACCGGCTCGATCAGGCCCGCATCTATCACCAGCAGGTGCAACTGGTACGGCGCCTGGAAGAGTTCAGAACCCGCGAAGCAGCCAGCATGATGGTCAGATCGGCAGCACAGCTTGTCAAAAAGGTTTCTCTTGCCTCGGTGCTGGCATTGAGCCCAAGGGATGAAACCACATTTTCCCTCAGTATTCTGGCCAGCTATTCCGACGATGACCGACTCAAGACTCTCTATGACCAGCAGGGAGCGATCGACCTGCGCACCGGCAAATCATTGATCGCCAACTTTGTTGATGACAAGGGGGTAATTATAGACGAGCGACTGCTTCGCCCTCTCTTCATTGCCGACCTGACGCAGCACACGCTCCAGAAACCGGCTCTGACCGGGGCCATGGCCTTGCGTTCCATGTATATAGTGCCACGCTTTGCCCCTGACAGCCGGCGCATCATCTGCCTGGTAAACTACTTCTCCCTCGATTTGGACCGGTTCACCGACTTTGAAATGGGATTGCTTCAGACTCACGCCGAGATGGTGGAACGGGTCATCAACGAAGTGGGTGGCGAGCACCTGGAAATCCGGGTGCTTTCCGAAATATCCGACCTGCTCAATGAACGAACCGAGAGCCTGCAGCCATTTTTGACAAAGGTGCTTTCCAAGGCCACCGAATTGATCGGAGCCGACACCGGCAGCATTGCCCTCATCAAGGAGCGCGACGACCGGAAATGGCTGGTGGTTGAGGACGAAAATGGAGTCATCATCGGAGCCAAAAACAAGGAATGGCTCAAAAAGTATATTCCTCCCTTCCCGGTTGGAGGAGTGGAGCTGCCACCCGAGGAACACAGCCTGACCGGCTATGTGGCGCATACAAAGCAATCCAAGATCGTCGGCCGGGTAGACCAGGAACTGCAAACCGGTGGATTCCACCGCTCCATGAGTGATCTGCTCAAAAGCGAGATTGCCGTGCCGATCATTTGCGACGACGAAGTAATCGCCGTAATCTGCCTCAATTCGCAACATTACGAATTTTTTCGCGAAGAACATCGCCGCATTCTCCAAATCATCGGCAGTCTCACAGCCCGGCATATCTCCGACCTTCAGCGCATCGAAAGACTGCAAAGCGAAGTCAACCGGCTGACGACCGACGTAGCTTATAAAGACCCGCACATCTCGTCCTACCGTTTGGGAAACATTATCGGCAACAGCCCCACTTCCCAGGCAGTCGTGGAATTCATCAATACCGTTTCCCCCCCGCTTTTCAACCGCATCATGTTCTGGAACCGCAGTGTCCTTCAGGAAGCAACCATCGGCCTTCCTTCGATACTGGTAACGGGTCCGACCGGTTCGGGCAAGGAATTCTTCTTTAACAACCTCTACAACAAACTGAACGAGTTGTATCGCGAACAGATCAATCCGGGAGGGGAGCTGCCGGTCAAAAAAACCAATATCGCCTCGTATTCGGGCGACCTGACCTACTCGGAGCTGTTCGGCCACAAAAAGGGAGCTTTCACAGGCGCTTACAATGACAGACGCGGTATTCTGGAAGAGACCGTGGGGGGAATCGTTTTCCTGGACGAAATCGGCGACGCTGACCCCAAAACCCAGGTCCAACTACTCCGTTTTCTGGACAATGGCGGATTCGTACGCCTGGGAGAAAATACCGACCGTTTCAGCCGTGTACTGCTGGTGGCGGCAACCAACCGCAATCTGCCGGAGGAAATAGCCAAAGGGACTTTCCGCGAAGACCTCTTTCACCGTTTATCGGAACTCTCCATCCGGCTTCCGTCACTCAACGAACGCCGCGAGGACATCCCGGATCTTTCCGTACACTTTCTGGGTAAACTCTATCGTACCTACCGTAGCGAGGCCGAACCGTCAGATCATCCTCCGGAGCTCTCCGAGGACGCCAAGCAGGAATTGATGCGCCACAATTATCAGGGCAACATTCGCGAACTGCGCAGCATCCTGTTGCGGGCGCTTTTTTTCCGGAACCAGCACGTCATAAACGGAGACGCCATTCGTATGGCCATCGCAGGAACGGCAGGCGGCAACATTTCCGCATACCAACCGACAGTGCAGGACTTGGATGAGCAACTGGCCAACACCATTCTGGAAAGAATCGAAGATGGGGGCGATTTCTGGACGGATATTTATGAGCCGTTTTCGCGCAACGATCTTTCGCGGGAAACCGTGCGGCTGGTAATCGAGAAGGCACGGACAAAAGCAGGCAAAACAATGCCGGCTGTTGCACGTTACGTGAAGGCGGTCGAAGAAACCGGGGACAATGTGGAAACCCAGCGCAGGCTATTCAAGTTCAAGAATTTTCTCTACAAGACGGTGAAGATATGAATAGATCCATGAAATCAACCGAGATAACTATTCGCCGTTCCCCTGAGGAACAAATTTGTCTTGAAGCGATGTTACGGGAGATGTTTGAGCATCGGTTTAGATTTAATGAAGTAATTGGCCTGCGGATCGAATCGCTTGACCCTGCGTCGCCTCGACTTTCCTTTGACATGAGGCCGGAACTGATCGGCAGTTACCTACATAACCGCCTCCATGGCGGCGTGATTGCGACGGCGCTGGATACAGTCGGCGGTTTCGCGGTTATCGTTGCGGTTTCCGAAAAACACGCCGATGAAACGGCAGAACAAATAGTGACTCGTTTTGGTCGTATTGGAACAATTGATTTGCGGGTAGACTACCTGCATCAAGGGGTTGGCAAAAGTTTCCACGCCAGTGCCAGGGTGGCACGACTGGGAGGGCGTATTGCTTCCGTACACATGGAGCTGAGAAACGACGAGGGGCTCCTGATTGCGACCGGAACGGCAGCCTATGTTGTCAATTGATCCTTGTCCACTCAGATAGCACCGAAATCCGCGGACATGACGAAAAAAATACAGCCCCATTCCTCTATGACCCGCCCGACGCGACAAAACGGTCAGGCCTGCAAAGAACAGGGGCTGCAGAAAAGCGGGTATTGTCTCTCAGACCTTCTCAACTGGCCTTATGGCGAGCGACGTATCCGGCCCAACGTTCGTTGACCCAAACCTGGACCGCGGCGACTGCTTCGGGAGTCATGGACTTGAAGCGGACCTGGGTTGCGAAAAACTCCCTTACCGGAATCAGTGACTTGTCCGCCTTTGCCAGAGCAGCGCTGCGCTCGGTCAGGCGGAATACGCCATTCTCGATCTCGTAGAGCGCCACCAATCCGGTTTCAACTGCCAGCTTGCCGATCTTGACCGTATCCTTCGGATCGAACCCCCAACCGCTGGGGCAGGGAACATTCATGTGTAGGTATCGCAACCCCTTGATGCCGCGCGCCTTGACCATTTTGTCATACACGTCGGTGGGAAATGCGGCCGAAGTGGAGGCAATATAGGGAAGATTGTGGGCTTCCATTATGCGCGGCAGGTCTTTGGGATTCTCCTTTTTACCGCGGCTGGTGGTGGTCGTACGAGCGCCATGGGGGGTCAGACCGGAACGCTGGGTACCGGTGTTCATGTAGGCTTCGTTGTCATAGCAAACATAGATGAAGTTCTCGTTGCGCTCGGCCGCGCCGGAAAGAGCCTGGATGCCGATATCGCCGGTCCCGCCGTCGCCAACCATGGCCAGCACCGTCATTTCGTCTTCCCGCCCCATGGCTCTTAGGCCGGCAGCCACGCCGGACGCAGCGGCAGCGGTACAAGGGAAAGAGACGTTGATCCAGGGGATCGTCATGGATGAAACCGGGTACATACCGCCCAGCACAGTCAGGCAGCTAGCCGGGTTGACCAGCACCATTTTGCCGTCCAGCGCCTTGGTGATCGAACGCAAGCCGATGCCGATGGCGCAGCCCGCGCAGGCCCGGTTGCCCGGCAGCATGTGTTCGGTAGTGGGTAAATCGAGGATCTTGGTTGCCATACGGGCTACTCCCTGCCGCCGCAAGCGGTTGATGAGGATGTTTCCTGTCCCGGCGTCGGTGAACCGGCGCTGAGTCGCAGATCAATCCAGGTGGTCGGACGGCGCTTCATGCCGGATTTCTCGTCGGCCATGGCCCGGCGGGCCTGTTCCGCAAGCTGCGCGGCGGTCACGTCCCGCCCCCCCAACCCGGTAACGGCCCCGAACACCAGCGGCGCATCGCCCCGGTCGGCCAAGGCCGCACGCAGATCACCGCAGATCGGACCTTCGTAACCATAGCTCATGGCCTTGTCAAACACAATCGCCAGACGACGGCTGGCCAGTTTTGCGTAGAGATGCTCGGCCGGGAAGGGACGATAGGCGCGAATACCCAGCACACCGACTTTCACCCCTTCACTCCGCAGCATATCGGCTGCCAGGGTCAACTCCATGCCCAAGGAACCGGCGGCCACCAGCACCACGTCGGCATCATCAAGCAGATACTCCCAGCTCAACCCGCCCCAAGAGCGGCCAAAAGCGGCTCCGAACTCGGCATCAACCCGGGGAATGACCTCCAAAGCATCCAGCAGCGCCTGCTGATGGGCATGGCGGATTTCCATGTAGCCCCCCCGCATGACGCCATCGCGATCGCAACGCGGATCGGCCAATGTCACCGGTCCCACGTTACGCGGATCATTGACATCGATCACCTGCAACGGATTGGAGCGGGGCGGCAGAAAGCCGTCCACCACCCTGGAATCGGGTATGGCCACCGGCATGACCGTGTGAGAAAGCAGAAAACCGTCGTAGCAGACCAGAACCGGCAGATTGAGCTCCTCGCCGATGCGGAAGGCTTGCAAAAACGTATCCAGGATTTCCTGATTGTCGCGGCAGTAAAGCTGGATCCAGCCGGCATCGCGCACCGACATGGAATCCTGCTGGTCGTTGAGCACATTCCAAGGGGCCGCCATGGAACGGTTGACGCACCCCATCACCACCGGCAGCCGCGCCCCGGCCGTCCACCAGACCTGTTCAGTCATGTAAGCAAGGCCGTTGGAACTGGTAGCGGTAAAGGTTCGCGCGCCAACGGTAGAAGCTGCCAGACAGACGGTAAGCGCCGAATGCTCGGACTCCACCGTTACGAACTCGGCAGCCAGTTCGCCGGATTCAACCCACCGGGAAAGGCTTTCCACCACCGAGGACTGGGGCGTGATCGGATAGGCTGCCACCACCTGCACGCGAGCCAGCTTGGCAGCAGTGGCAGCGGCTTCATTTCCGGTGATAACGACGGTATTGGACATGGACTTCTCTCCTGAAACGGTTCGTGATGCTACGGATGGTTCAGTCGCCGGACGGTTTTCCGCTTTTCTGGCAGCCGTCGTGGCTGGCCTCGGGCTCCATGCTGATGGCTCCGGCCGGACACACCTGAGAACAGATGCCGCATCCCTTGCAATAATCGAGATCGACGGTGGGTGGAATTCCCTGGGCGATACAGACATCGGGGCAGTAGACCCAGCAAATCTGGCAGGCCAGCTTGCCCTGCTTGACCGCCAGACAGGCCGACGCCTCGAAAACCGGGCGGCTGCTGCGCCAGTCGCCGGTACGCCCCCCCTCGCCGACGCTGGGGGTAGACTGCGCTATTTCCGCATATCGTGTCATGCCATCACCCCCGCTTGCGTGCTCTGATAGGCGAGCTGGGCCGCCTTGACATTCTTGGCCGCCGGTCCGGGAGGAAAGGCGTCCGAAATTGCGTCCTGAATACTCTCCATGGTGATCAGGCCGGTGGCCTTGGCGATAGCTCCCAGAATGGCAGTGTTAACCATGGCCTCTCCCCCCACGATCAAGCCGACTGTTTCGGAAGCACCGGTAACATCAGACGTGACTACGCGGACGTTGCTGCCCAACCCTAGTTCGGCGGCCGAACGGGTGGTATTGACAATGATCACCCCGCCCGGACGCAGGCCAGCCGTGGCGTTGGCCACATTGAGCAGAGACTCGTCGAGCACAACGACCACGTTCGGCTCCACGACCTGCGAATACATGCGGATCGGCGCTTGATCAAAACGCGTCGATGCGGTTACGGGAGCGCCCCGGCGCTCGGCGCCAAAGGTGGGAGCCGCAGTGACACCCGCGAACCCGCTCCGGTATGCCGCTGCGGCAAGGATCTTCGAACTGGTGACGGCACCCTGGCCGCCCCGCCCGTGCCAACGAATCTCGTACATATCATTCCCTTTTTGTGGAGATGAAGGAAAACCGTCAAATGATGGGAAAAACTGCATTCTACGTCAAAAGGTATATCACCAAAATCAGGCCATGGTCAATGTTCAATATGGCGATACATACCTCAAGGATTACACCCGAAAGTCCGAAACAGCAGCCTCACAATGATAGAGACGGGCGCCAGTAATGGTTGTTCTGCTATTAACGCCGCCCGACGTTTCATTTCTTCGTCTCCATACCCATACTAGTCGGCAAACACCTTGAGATCGCCCACACCAACCAACTCGGCGGCCATTTCGCGGAGCTTGTACTTCTGGATCTTGTTGGAAGCGGTCATGGGGAACTCATCCACGAACCAGACGTATTTGGGACATTTGTAACGGGCAATGCGGCTCTGGGCAAATTCGCGAACATCCCCTTCAGTGATGTCGCTTCCGGCCGAGCGCATGACGAAGGCCCCCACCACCTCGCCGTATTTGGCGTCAGGCACTCCAATGACCTGCACATCCTTGACACCGGGCATGGTGTAGAGGAATTCCTCTATTTCACGGGGATAGATATTTTCTCCCCCCCGGATGATCATGTCCTTGATGCGGCCGGTGACCCGGTAGTAGCCATACTCGTCCACCGTCCCCAGGTCGCCGGAGTGCAGCCAGCCGTCGGCATCAATGGCGGCAGCGGTCTGTTCGGGCATCTTGTAATAGCCCTTCATGACGTTGTATCCGCGGCAGATCATTTCGCCCGGTACCCCCGGCGGGCAATCCTCACCCGTTTCCGGGTTGACCACCCGCACCTCGATTTCGGGCATTGCCGTGCCGATGGTTTCGCAGCGTCTCTCAATCGTTTCGTCAGTGGAAGTCTGGATGAAGACAGGGCTTGCCTCGGTCAGGCCATAGGCAATGGTGATCTCCGAACAGTGCATTTCAGTAATGACCTGCCGCATGGTCTCGATGGGACAGGGTGAACCGGCCATGATGCCGGTGCGCAGTGAGCTGGTGTCGAACATGGAGAACATGGGGTGAGTCAGCTCGGCGATAAACATGGTCGGCACGCCGTAGATGGCGGTGCACTTCTCCTTTTGCACGGCTGCCAGGGCCATAAGCGGATCGAAGATCTCCAGCATCACCAGGGTGCTGCCGTGGGTCAAAACCGCCATGACCCCCAGCACGCAGCCGAAGCAGTGGAACAGCGGCACCGGCAGGCAGAGGCGGTCCTTCTGGGTGAATTTCTGCCGTTCGCCGATGTAGTAGCCGTTGTTGAGAATGTTGCGGCTGGAGAGCATGACACCCTTGGGGAAGCCGGTGGTGCCTGAGGTGTACTGCATGTTGATGACGTCGTCGGCATGCAGCCCTTCTCGGGCCGCGGCATACTCTTCGTCGCTGAAGTGCTCTCCCAGTAGCAACAACTCCGGGACCGTGTAGAAGCCGCGATGCTTCTCCGGTCCCATGTAGATAAGCTTTTTCAGATAGGGGAACTGGGCCGAATCCAGGTGTCCGCGCTGCTGAAGGGTTGCCTCGGGAACAAGTTCGCGCACGATGTTGACGTAGTTGACGTCACGGAACGTATCGATGACGCAGAGCGCCTTCATGTCCGACTGAGTCAGGACATAGGCCAGTTCGTGGCTCTTATAGACCGGATTGACGGTGATGAACACCACGCCGATTTTAGCGGTGGCAAACATGAAGGTTAACCAGTCCGGCACGTTGCGGGCCCACATGCCCAAGTGGTCGCCCTTTTTGAGCCCGATGGCCAGAAGCCCCTTGGCCAGGGCGTCCACGCGATCGTTGAACTGCCCCCAACTCCAGCGCAGGCCGCGATCGGGATAGATGATGCAGTCATGATCCGGCTGTTCGGCAACAACCTTGTCGAAGTACTGGCCGATGGTCAGGTCGGTGAACGGTCCGATAAAATTTTGCGTCACGTCCAACCCTCCTAGAACGGCGCGTACACAACGGCCAGAATACGTGCAGCTTCGCTGCCATGGGCGCGAGCCTGGTGCGGGACGATGGAATCGTAGTAGATACTGTCACCCGATTCAAGCACATGCAGTTCCTTGCCGTACTCGATCTCAATCGTGCCGGACAGAACATAGATGAACTCCTCGCCTTCGTGGCTGGAAAGGGGGACACCCACTTTTGAAGCCGGTTTAACGTTGATGACAAACGGCTCCATGTGACGCGAGGTCTTGTTCATGGCCAGGGAGAAGAAATCCATTGCTCCTGCGTCACTGGCGATCTCCAGAGATTTAACACGCGAAACTTCATTATTCTCGCCTGAACGTGTGATTACCGGGCCTATCCGGGTATCGTCGTCCAGCAGGGTCCCAAGGCGGACACCGAGGGTGCGAGTTATTTTGATGAGCGGTGTCAGCGATGGTGCAAGGTCACCCCGCTCAAGTCCGGCAATAATGGCTACGCTGCAATCGCAACGCTCGGCAAGTTGTTCCTGGGAAAGCCCGAGAGACTCGCGTATTGTCGCAATCTTACCGCCGATGCGGCTGTCGTTTATCATAATTGTACTTTCCCCTGAAATGATGTTTTAGAGCAGTTTGTATACCACCCGAAACAAACTATCGTCAATGTAATTTTAGCAATCTTAATACGTTAGCAAAGATAGGAATGTGAAGCCGAATCCTGGATGAAGCGAGGCCCTGCCGGAATTCCGGTAGGGCCTCGAGCAAAGAACCCAATGTGCCGCGGCAGCGCTACACCCCGTCGTTCATCCGTTTCTGGCGGCTGCTGAGACGATTGAGAGCGTGAACATAAGCCTTGGCGGAAGCCTCGACAATATCGGTGGAAGAACCCTTGCCAACCACAAGGCACTTTCCGTCGGAGACTCGCATGGTAACCTCGCCCTGGGCATCGGTCCCGCCGGTAATTGACCCGACATTGAACTGTTCCAGCTTGGCCTTGGCCTTGGTCAGCTTCGTGATTGCCTTGATAGCGGCGTCAACCGGACCATCGCCCAATTCGGCGGCGCGTTGAAGCTGGCCGTTTATCTCCATTTTGACCGTGGCCGTGGCAACGGAAAGTGAACCACAGGACACATTGAGCAGGACCAGCTTGTACGCTTCTTCTTCGCGCGACTCATCGGCCACAATCGCATCCAGATCCTCGTCAAACACCTCTTTTTTCAGGTCGGCCAGAGCTTTGAAACGCACGAAAGCTCGATTCAGCATCTCATCATCCAATTCATGCCCCAACTCCTCAAGACGTTTCTTGAAAGCATGGCGGCCGGAGTGTTTGCCCAGTACCAGGGCGCTGGCAGACAATCCGACCGACTCGGGAGTCATGATCTCGTATGTTGAGGTATCCATCATCATGCCGTGCTGGTGGATGCCGGACTCATGGGCAAAAGCATTGGCGCCAACCACGGCTTTATTGGGCTGAACCATGATTCCGGTGATGTTGCTCAGCAGACGGCTGGAAGGAGTCAACTGCTCGGTTACCGTATTGGCGTAAAAGGGAAGAATGTCGTGACGTGTCCGCAACACCATGACAAATTCCTCCAGCGAGCAGTTGCCGGCCCGCTCACCGATTCCGTTGATGGTGCATTCCACCTGCCCGGCCCCGGCCTGCACTGCGGAGATCGAATTGGCAACCGCCAAACCCAGGTCATTGTGACAGTGTACCGAAATGACCGCCTTGTCGATATTAGCGACATTGTCCTTCAGATACTTGATGATGTTGAAAAATTCGAAGGGCGTAGTATAGCCGACCGTATCCGGAATATTGACCGTGGTTGCGCCTGCGCCGATGGCAGCCTCGACAACCTCGGCCAGAAACGGCAGACGGGTGCGGGTAGCGTCCTCGCAGGAAAACTCCACATTGGGCGTATAGCGGGAGGCATGCTTGACCGCCTTAACTGCTGCGGCAAGAACCTTGTCCGGCTCCATCTGCAGCTTGTACTTCATGTGGATATCGGAGGTGGCGATAAAGGTGTGGATACGTGCCCGCTCTCCTGCATATTGAAGCGCCTCCCAGGCCCTGTCGATATCCTTTTCACTGGCGCGGCACAAACCGGCAATCTGCGGGGTTTTCAGTGTCTGGGCAACCCGTTTGACCGCTTCGAAATCACCCTCCGAAGCGATGGGAAAACCGGCCTCGATCACATCAACGTTCAGCTTTTCAAGCTGCTTGGCTACGCGCAGCTTTTCCTCGATATTCATGCTGTTGCCGGGCGACTGTTCGCCATCCCGTAGCGTTGTATCAAAAATCCTGATCACCCGGCGCTCGTCACTCTTTTTTGTTTCATTTGCCATTCCAGACACTCCTTTCCCGCACAGTTTGCCTAATAAATCAGTTTTTCATCCAAAAACTCCGGATGAAAACAAAAAAATGCCTTCGCCCCATACAAGGGGCGAAGGCATTTGTGCTCGTTCGCGGTACCACCCTAATTCACCTGAAAACTAAATAGTACAGAAAGTCGTCAGGCCTCGTACACCCTTGACGCGGGAGAACGGCTCCGGCTAGCAAACATATATTCACCGGAGCGGCTCGGAGGCGAGTTCATCATGCATGCTTACCGGTTCGCACCAACCACCGGTTCTCTGGGAAGCCTGCCAGGATTACTACTCCTCTTCAATGCCTTTTAAATTTGTAATGCGATCATAGAAAAAACCGCAAGACAAAGTCAAGCTGTTTTTATTTCGGATATCAAGCCGCTTCCGTGGGGAAACCGTTCAACAGGGAACAAAATGCGCATACGTTGCATGAAACGAATTTATCATTACTATAGAATTATGGAGTCCATGCCAGACGGGCAACGGAGCCATAAGGAGAATATACATGGGGCATCTTGCGGGAAAGGATGTTTTCCGGAAACTGGGCAGGAAACTTGATGGCCTTGAAATACGCGCTCCTTGGAACGACAAGCTGTACGCAGTTTTGAAGGAGCTGTATTCGCGGGAAGAAGCCGAAGTGGTCGCCAAAATGCCCTACGGCCTCTCCACGATCCGGCAGCTTGAACTGGCCACCGGTTATGAGCCCGGCGCATTGCAGCGAATCCTGCAAGACATGACAGCGAAAGGCCTGGTGATGGATCTCTGGATCAGGGGAGAATACCGCTATACACCTTCTCCCATGATAGTTGGGCTTTTCGAGTTCACCCTGATGAGGGTCGGCCCCAACCTGAACACCAGGGAATGGGCCAGGCTCCTGCACGACTACATGGACGATGCATTTTATGCGGCAAACTGGAAAGACGGCGCGCGGTTTTCCATGTTCCGGGCTCTGCCGTACGAAGAGGCCGTGCAGCAGGAAGAATACGCCGAGATCCTGGACTACGAAAAAGCTTCGTCGCTTGTGAAACAGGCGGATAGATTCTCCATTGGTATTTGCAGTTGCCGTCACGAAAAGCTGCATCTGGGAGAAAAGACCTGCGGCATCCCCCTGGAATCCTGCACACAATTCGGTTATGCAGCGGAAATGATGATTAGGAACAAGCTGGCGCGGGAAGTCACTAAAAGTGAAATGGAAGACCATTTCGCCCGATCGCGGGATATGGGGCTGGTTTTGACGGCCGACAATGTCCGCAACAACATGCGCTTTGTCTGCCATTGTTGTTCATGCTGCTGCTTCCTCCTGCAAGGCATCAGGAAACATGGATTCACGAACATTATCGTCACGTCCGGGTTCCTCGCCCGCATCAACGACACGGCCTGCACCGGTTGCGGCGCATGCGCCAAAGCCTGCCCGATTGAGGCAATCGGGATGGTTGCCGCGACAACTCAGGAAATGAAGCGTAAACGGGATGCGGTGATCGATACGGCCATCTGCCTCGGCTGCGGCGTATGCGCCCTGAAATGTCCCACAGGCGCCTGCAAGCTGACCACGCGGGAACAAAGAGTCATCCCCCCGGAAAACACCTTTGAGCGGATCATGTTGCGCAGCCTGGAAAAGGGTACCTTGCAAAACCTGCTTTTCGATGATCCCGGCAGAATCGACCAGACATTCCTGCGTATCTTCGTCGGTGCTTTTCTGAAACTCCCGCCGGTAAAAAAGGCGCTTTTGAGCGACACACTTCGCTCGGTTTTTCTGGGGATTTTGAAAAAAGGCGTTACGTATCAGGGAAGAGGATGGGGACTTGAGTTATGACACACCGTACGTCGGCTTGCGTATTTTAGATTGAGCGCCTGTGGTTCCAACTCATTCAATCAATGTTGTAAGTGAAGGGAATTACAAGCTTGACAGACACAGGAGGACGCGGGAAAGGGGCAACCCGCTTGATTGTTTCAACCACATTCTCGTCCAGGATTGCATGGCCAGTCCCCCTGAGAATTCGAATATCCGCGACCTGGCCGTTTTCCAGAACCACAAAAGAGAACTTGCAGGTGCCTCCCCACTGCATACGCCTTGCCTGAGGTGGATAGGTGATATTTTCCTGGATGATCCTCCTGATGTAGGCGAAATGTTCACTGCGGTATTTGCTGCGCAACTGTTCGCCGGACTGATCCCCGCCGGAACCCGTTCCGGTTCCACTGCCTGCTCTACCGCCCATGCCATTTCCTGTGCCAGCGCCACCGCCCAATCCCGTGCCGTTAGTCTTGCCTTGGCCGCCACCGCCGGAAACCGCAGAAATACCGGCTGAGCTTCTGCCAATACTATCAGCCGCGCTCGCCGAAACTAACTTGGGAGCATCGCTTACGACTACGGGTCCGGCCGGTTGCAGAGCCCGGGAAGGGATTATCCGCTTAGTTGGCTCCGGAGCATGAGTTGGCGCAATTACAGAAGGAGGCTGTCTGTGGGGCGCGGGGGTTGCGGGCCGTGGCTCCGGCGGCCCGGAGCTGGGATGCGCGGAACCGGAGGCGTCCTTGGAGCTACCGGGAGATCCCCGCTCCGACAAGGTGAAATCAATGACAATCGGATTGGGAGGAGATACGACCGCATTACTCAAAGCATATAACAGGAGCAAAGCTACACCATGTAAAGTGAGAGAAAGGGCGATAGCTAGTATGCGGTCGTTCATTTCCTGACTTCCATAGGTTAGCAATTCCCCTCTCTCGAAGGCGCTATTCGCCTCCAGAGCATCAATGACATTCGCGACTTTTCTGCTCCAGGCAGGGTCCAATATAAATCATACCCAGAAACGGTTCCTGATCTGCCGCAGTTTTGGCGATGATATCATCCAAAGTCCCCCGCACCACCTTCTCGCCACTGCTGATACCGGCATTATAGACAATGGCAACTGGTGTTGTCCCGGCATAGTAGCTGCGGAACAATGGCTGCATTTCCTTGAATTCCTTTAGGCCGATAAAGATGACCAGCGTCTCCCCCTTATCGGCGGCAGCTTTGAGCAGAGCCGGGTTAGATTTTATTCCATTGGGAACAGTCATGACCAGGGAACCGCTGCATGTGACATCTTTACCCAAGATAGCATTGGAAACATTGAAAGCGCTCAGGCTCGGAACTGTTTCCACCTGCTCTTCGTTGAAATAGTTTCGAATCCAGCGGCTACTGCCATAGATAAGCGGATCGCCCCAATCCAGAAACGCCACATTTTTGCCTGAATCGATGACCTCCTTGATGCGCGCCGCGGCTTTTTCCCGCTCGTTTGCGAAACGGGCATCCAAGTCTTTTTCGCCGATTTCCGGATGATCTTTGGCATAAAAACGCTTGTGAACGAGCGGCATGGAGTCCAGCATGAAAGTTTTGCCGGGAAGCATGCTGGCAAAGGTGCGGTAGAGTTCCTCAGGGGCAACGACGACATCGGCCCTGCCCAGAAAGGTGAGCGCCTCGCGGGTAATCAGGTTCGTATCGCCGGGGCCCATGCCGATGACATAGACCTTGCCCGGCTGCTTGAAGGAGTGGATCTCGATTTTACTGACCGCCTTAACCTCGCGGTCCGCTGCCAGGTCATCGGGGAGCACCAGCAAGAATTTGCCGTTCTTCTCCAGCGGCTTGCCATCCATTTGGTCGGCGATGATGATCCGTTGCCCTTGAGGCGAAAGGCTCAATTCCCCCCAGGAAACCGAGGACTGATAACCATCGGGAGAAGAAATAACCAGAATACTCTGCAAGTCCGGCGTCATGCCCGTCGCGGCCAAAAGCTCCGTCAACGGCACACCGCTGAAGACGTTGCGGCCGTGAAAACCTCTGCCGTCTCCTACTATATTCATGGTAACGCTGGTACGGGGGAGTTGCTCGAGACTGAAAATCGTAACCGGTTTTTCACCCAGGTCGGAGATGACAATACGCGGCGAGTGAAGCTCGCCTTTCTTTTTCGCAAGAGTTCCCTTGGGAGCTAAATTGATAACTTCGATACTGACGATCCCCTCCAGGGAACGGTCGGAATCGAAGTCGTTGGCCATGACCAGTTTCGGCAGGCCGACTGGCCGGGACAGTTGATCCATGAACGGCTTGGTGAATTCCGGGGCATGGCAACCGGTGCAATCTTTGTGATGGGGCATGATGGGAGCCGTAGCATAGGCAATGGTTACATCGGCCGGGTTGCGGTAGAAAACTTCCCCCCAGGCCAGGGTAACCTTATTTCCGTTTTTGTCCCTGACCAGAATGGCCAGGTCAACCGGCTTGGTGTAGGAGGATGCCTCCTTTTCCACTTGGGCCAGCTCCAACAGATTTCTGAGGGGCACTCCCTGGGCAGTGAAAACGCCGTGGAAAGTCCCCTTTCCGGTTATGTTGTTAATCCGGGTGGTTACGGATTGGAATTTGGCGAGATCATCAACCGAGAGGGTCAGAGGGCGTTTGACCAGGCCGGCAATGGTGAGATCCTGTTGACCGGACCAAGCGGTAATAGGCAGAGAAAGCAGCAGTAACAGTACCACGGTAGAAAAAAGATTGAGGCGGCGCATGGATGTCCTCCTGTCTGAATGCGGGGTGATGGATAGCGTGGTGAGAGATACCGCCGGCCATATGACCGGCGGTATCGGGAACGTTCCCGGCCAGCACCGGGTCGCCAAACATTGTCTGTTAGAACTTTGCGCTTACTCCGCCCATGAAACTGCGGCCCTGTGCAGGAAAGCCATACTCACTCTGGTAGTTCCTGTCGGCGATGTTATTGACCGCGAAATATGCCTCATAATTTTTCAAAAACTTCTGGGAAACTTTGGCGTTGAAGGTGAAATAGCCGCCAACCCGCTGGGTTTCCTGGGTAGGAGTTCGTGGAGTGGGCAGTTGGCTGAATACCTCGGACATGAGGATGCTATTGAGGTCCAGCACGGTTCGCGTCACCGGTACCGTGTAGCTTACTCCCAGGTCCAGTTTGTGCTCGGGGATGTTCACCACCCGGTCGGTTACCCGGTTATCGCTCTGGTCGCTGGCATTGTTGAAGGTATAGCCAAGTTTGAGGGTCAGATCCTTTGCCGGATACACCTGCGTGTTGACCTCAATGCCATAGAGTTCAATTCTGCCCATGTTCTGGTTCTGATTTCTGTTCGGAACAATATCCCTGGAAATGAAATTGGATATTTCATTATAGAAGAAAGCCAGCTCCCCCCAAAAGTAGGTGGAAAAAGAACGGGAAACGCCGACAGTCGAATTCATGGCCTTTTCCGGTTTCAGATATACGTTGCCACGACTGCTTGAATACAGGTCATCCAGGGTTGGGAAGCGGGTTTTGCGGGCTATGGATGCGAAGAGTTTGGTGCTGTCTGCAAAAGTATATGTAGCGCCAATCATGCCGTTAAGCGAGTCCCTGGTGTCCGGCTTGGTCTTGGCCTCCAGGATTGTTTTGCTGCTTGAACTCGCGCCATATGCTTCGTCGACTTTGAACCAGTCATAGCTGCCGCCCACCACGACTGAAAAATGGTCGTTGAAGGTGACTTCATTCTCCAGGCCGACCGAGCCGGTATAGGAGAAAAAATGCCCTTCGGGCAGCCCCACATCATCCTGCTGCTTATGAGAGTCACCCCGGTAGTTGAAGGAAATTCGGGTGGCATTCCATTTAACCGGTTTGACCTCGGTGATGAGTGAGCCGCCCACGGTGTAGTCATGATAGGAACTGGTGGAACCTTTTACGGTATAGTCCTTGGTGGTGAAGGAGTCGTACGTATCGGTATGGTTGTGATAGAACGCCTTGGCTTTGATAGTGATGATGTCGATGAGCTGCTGTTGCCCACTCAAGTCAAGTCCCCAGTCATCATAACGGGGTATACGGCCGAATTGGGAGAAAAACGCGCGAGACGCGTTCGCTGAGGTTACATTATTACTGATGGTGCTGGGAACAGCGCCCTTTTCCCGGGAAATATAGTAAAAATTCAGCGAATAATCGGAATGGGCAGTTGGTTCCACGCCAAACTTGGCCCAGATGCTGTCCGTGGCGAAATCGGAATTAGTGCGTTTGCCGCCGTCTTCGAACTGTGTTGGCGTAAAGTTATCGGAAAGATTCCAGCCGTGAGACTGGGCGTGGGAATAATTCAACCAGTAGTTAAGTTTGCCGGTGTTCATGCCGTGGGATGCGGAAGTGCGAAAGTAGTCGTTTTCCCCTACTTCACCCAGCAGATCGAAGGTCGGTTTGCCTGCTGCTTTTTTCGTAACGATATTGACTACGCCACCCAAGGCGTTGGCGCCGTAGAGTACCGAAGCAGCGCCTTTGGTGATCTCAATCTTGGCGATGTTGTCGACCGGGATCTGGTTGAGATCGAGCTTTCCCGAATTGGCGGCATAGTAGGGAACGCCGTCGATCAGGATCAACACCCTGCTTTGATCCAGGCCGCGAATCTGGATGTTCGGCTCACTTTTTCTACCCGTGGAAACGCGAATTCCCGGTGTATAGGCAAGCGCTTCGGCAACGGTATGGCTGTTGGTCGCCTTGATGTCTTCGGCTGTGATTTCGTTCGTTACCGTCGTTTGTTTGACTACTGAAGGTTTTTCACTTTTAATGTACACTTCACCCAAGGAAAAATTTTCATACCCCTCCTGCGGAGCCGTCTCTTCCGCCCATGCCTGCCCTGCCGCCAGGGCTCCGGCGCATGCCAGCGCTGCCGCCACATACTTTGTTGACATTACAGTTGTACCTCCGTGATGGAATTCATGGCCGGCACCACTCGGCAAAGTACCGCGATATGTCCAATGATGGCGCGGCCCAATAAAAATGAAACGTTTTGGATATAGAAAAGCTGGAACCTGTTTGTGCAGGACAAGTTCCCAGAGCCCTGGATAATGGGAAGTGACGTGAAATAGCTGGCTCGTGTAATACAAATGAATTTCGATATGTAACGAGATATATAATGCAAGTATTAAATAAAAGGCAAGTTTATTTTTAATGAGCAGTCGTCCTAATACCTCAAAAACACATAACAAACTGATTTTAAAGCAAATAGCCGGGGGTTCCTTATTCTTATTCCGGTTTCAAATCAAAGATGATATCGAGGTAGTGGGAAAAAATGGCAGCGAGGCGCACAAATAGTACGCTGAGAAGCCTTTGACGAGCCAACGAACATAGCGCTTTGATTTGGAATTATATAGAAATAGATTACTGGAAAAATATGAACAACGAGAGGGTATTCTAAAGACTATTTCGTTGCAGGAAAGTGAGAATCTACTCTCCCAGATAGGCCTTCCTGACTTCGGGGTTCTGCGCCAGTTCAGCGGCGGAACCAGAGAGCGCTATGGCGCCGGTTTCCAGCACATAGGCGCGTTGGGCAATGGCAAGCGCCATGGAGGCGTTCTGCTCCACCAGCATGATGGTCGCGCCGCTCCGGTTGATCTCCACGATAATCTCGAAGATCTTCTCCACCAGCATGGGCGCCAGCCCCATGGAAGGTTCATCCAGCAGAAGCAGACGCGGATTCGACATCAGGGCGCGCCCCATGGCCAGCATCTGCTGTTCGCCGCCGGACAGGGTGCGGGCAGGCTGTTTTCTGCGCTCCGCCAGACGGGGAAATAGAGTGAAAGCCCGCTCGATCCCCTGAGCCAGCTCTTTTTTTGATGAGAGGATATATCCTCCCATTTCCAGATTTTCCAGAACACTCATCCGGCCAAAAACGCGCCGCCCCTCCGGGACCTGACTGATCCCCCCGGCCACGATCCGGTGCGCCGCCATGCGGGTTATGTCGATGCCGTCAAAGGTTATGCGCCCGCTGCTCGACGGGACAATACCGGAAATGGTATTGAGCATCGTGCTCTTGCCGGCGCCGTTGGCTCCGATCAGGGCAACGATCTCCCCCTCCTCCACCCGACAGGAGACCTGTTGCAAAGCCCGGATAGCGCCATAGGAAACGGATATGGAGTCAACAGTAAGCATCAGTGGTTGGCCCCCTTGCCCAGATAGGCTTCAATAACCGCCGGGTTGGCGCGTACCTGCTCCGGCCGCCCCTCGGCGATCTTGACGCCATGGTCCAGCACAACCACCCGGTCGGAAAGCCCCATCACGAATTTCATGTCATGCTCCACCAGAAAAACCGTTACGCCCTCATCGCGGATAGCGCGCACCATAGTCAGCAGAGACTGCTTCTCGTGGGGGTTCATGCCGGCGGCCGGTTCATCCAGCAGGATCAGCGACGGCTCGACAGCCAATGCCCGGGCAATCTCCAAACGGCGCTGTTCGCCGTACGGAAGATTACAGGCTAGTTCACAAGCCTTGTGGGCCAAATCAACCCTTGTCAGACAGTGGATCGCCAATTCCAGCAAACGCCCCTCTTCTCTCCGCACGGCCGGTAAAAACTGCAGCAGCGCGCCGGTCAAATTCCACCTGCCGCGTGTATGTGCACCGATCAGTACGTTATCGAGAACGGTCTGCTGGCCAAACAGCCTGATATTCTGAAAGGTTCGGGCAATACCGTTTGTCGCGATCAGATGCGGGGCCAGCCCGGAAATGTTTTTTCCCTTGAAGCTGATATTTCCTTCGCTGGGAGGATAGATCCCGGTAATCAGGTTGAAGATCGTACTCTTGCCAGCCCCATTCGGCCCGATCAAAGCCAGAATTTCTCCGTCCTCGACTTCCAGGTTGACGTCGTTCACCGCCACCAGCCCGCCGAAACGGATCGTCACTTTCTCCAACCGCAGCAGACTCATCACTGCCTCCCCCTTCGGTGAGTACGCGGTTTGATGCCCAGCTTCCGCATCAGCAAGCCGGAGAAATCCACTCCGCCCAGTATTCCGTTGGGACGGAAAACCATCAGGAACACCAGGAGCGCGCCATACACCATCATGCGGTACTGGGACATGAAGCGCAGAAATTCAGGAGCGGTTGAGAGCAACGTGGCGCCCAGCACTGCTCCGGGAATACTTCCCAGGCCACCCAGCACCACCATGCTGAGCATGTCGATGGATTTGAGAAAGCCGAAGTCCGAGGGATTGATATAGCCGATGAAATGGGCGTAGAGACAACCGCCCACACCTGCCATAAAAGCGCTGACGGCAAAGGATTGTATCTTGAAGCGGGCGATGTTGATGCCGGTAGATTCGGCAGCGATTTCGTCATCGCGGATCGCCTTGAGCGCCCGGCCAAAACGTGAATTATCGATGAAAGAAGCGGCAATCACGGACAGGACCACCGTGATCAATACGAGGATTGGCATAGGCAGAAAAGTTTCAGGAGAAGGAACCGTCAAACCCAATGCCCGGTTGGTGATATCCAAATTGAGGAAAATCACCTTGACGATCTCCGCGAAGCCAAGCGTGCAAATTGCCAGGTAGTCGCCGCTCAGACGTAGAATCGGCAAACCGACCAACGCCGCCACACCTGCTGTCGCCATTCCGCTCAACAGTATGGTCAGGTAAAAGGGAACGCCGGTCTTGATGGTCAGAAGCGCGCCGGTAAAAGCGCCGATACTCATGAACGCGGCATGGCCGAGGGATAGCTGGCCGGTCATGCCGGTAATGATGTTGAGTCCTTGCGCCAGGATGATGCCGATGCTGATGTTGACCAGGATCTGCAGGGTATAGGGATCAATGGAAGCAAGCACATTCTGCAGCATGGCTCAGACCTTCTTCCGGATCTTGCTGCCCAACAGGCCGGTGGGCCGCACCAGAAGCACGAGCACAAGAATGGTAAAGGCTATAGCATCGCGGTAAGAGGAATAGCCGATAGCCACCCCGAACACTTCGGCAACCCCCAACAGCAAGCCGCCCAGCATGGCGCCGGGGATCGAACCGATCCCCCCCAGCACCGCAGCCGCGAATGCCTTGAGACCGGCCATCAGTCCCATGTTGAAAGAAACCGAATTGTACAATACTCCGACCAGCACGCCGCCAGCGGCCGCCAGGGCCGAACCGAGGGCAAAGGTAAACGATATCACCAAGTTGACATTGATCCCCATCAGGGCAGCGGTATGGTAATCTTCGGAAGTGGCCCGCATGGCCTTGCCTATTTTGGTCTTTCGGACGATGAATTCCAGACCGAGCATCAGCAAGGCCGAGACACCGATGATCAGAAGCTGCAGGGTGGAGACATCGGCATTGAAAATGTGGATCTGCCGGGCGGGAAAGGCGCTGTCCGGAAAGCCCTGGGCATTGGCGCCAAAACGCAGCATGGCCAGCGATGATAGAAAAATGGATACGCCGATGGCTGAAATCAGCGCTGAAAGACGGGAAGATGCCCGCAAGGGACGATAGGCGATGAATTCAATCGCGACCCCTATTACCATGCAGAAGGTCATGGCGCACAACATGGCGGCAAAAAGGTTGAGCTTGTATACACTCACCATTAGCCACCCGACAAAAGCGCCAGCCATGAAAATCTCGCCATGGGCAAAGTTGATCAGGGAAATAATCCCGTACACCATGGTGTATCCCAAAGCAATCAGGGCATAGGTGGAACCAAGCGCAATTCCGTTTATGAGTTGCTGAAAAAACATGCGGCGTATCCGTGGTTGTCTCAACACACCAAAGAGCAGGATATTTTTTGAGGGCAGCATCTGAAAAACAGTAGGTTTTCTAGCACGGGAAATCTTGCTGCCGCAAGAGAATTGTTTTTTTGCAGCCGGTATTTGTGATATCGGACAAAAAAATAAAATCCGTGGATGAAAAAAGTTTTGTTGTCTCGCACCTGAAAAGGTTTTATGCTTCCCCGGTTAATCCAATTCATCCTGCGGACCCGATCCGCCCACGAGGTGCATTATGCCACGAACAAGTACAAGGATTCTGCTTTCGCTCCTCATCTGTGCAATGCCGTCCCTGAGCGGGGCTGTGGAAACTACTCCGGCAGCAACGACAAATAAGGTAGCCGCTCCGGTACAGGCGGCAACTCCTGCTGCAACGGCTCCAGTAAATCCAGGGACTCAAACGACACCAATGACTCCGGTGGTTCCGTCAGCACCGATACTAACACCGGCTGCGGCACCGACACCGTCAATAACAGCAGTTCCCAACATAGCCGAAGCACCCAAACCGCAACAACTGCGGCTCGGCTATGTAGATATCGGCCGGGTTTTAGCGGAAAGCAGCCTGGGCAAGGCATCGGCAACCCAGGTCAAACAGAAGCAGGAAAAACTCCGGGCACAGGCACTGTCCAAGCGCAAGCAGCTCGACAAACAGAAAGCGGCAATTGAGGCTCAAATGCCCAGCCTGAGCCCGGCACAACGGGAGGCCAAATCCAAAGAATTCCAGAAAAAAGTGGAGAATTTCCAGAAATTCGGCATGAAATTGGAAAAAGAGCTTCAGACGTTGCAAGAGGGACTTAACCAGTCGTTCAATGAAGCGATCGAGAAGGCGGCAACGGAATATGGCAAGGCAAATAGCCTGGCCTTGGTAGTGGTCAAGCGGGAAATGCTTTATCTGTCAAATAGTGTTGACGCTCAGGATGTTACTGACGGAATCATTAAGATGATGAATGCGAAGTGGATGAAAAAGTAGAGGTAACTTAGGTACTGTCATGCGTTACAGCAAAATGCAGTTTTCCCACAAAATTGTTCTGACCTTATTCTTCGCGGCGTTGCTGGTCGGTTTCATGGTTCTGCGAGTGCCGACCCTGACCGCCGAACCGGAAGCGTCTCCCCAGGACAAAGCCCTCGAAGATCTCTCACGGGTGGAATATCCCAGCCTGAAGGGAATCAAATGGCACGCCCACTTTGTCAATCCCAACGAAACCCTGGAATCGCTTTACGGGCAGGACTGGATCTGGGTGGCCCGGTTCAACCGCATCGACCGTCGCCACGTTTACCCCGGCATGACCATCAAAGAGCCGGACAATATTGCAGATATCCGTGATTACACGCCAATGCCGCGGGAATACGAACCTGCCAAAGGGCACGACAAGTATATCCTGGTGGACATTACCGAACAATGGCTGGGCGCCTACGAGAACGGCGTGCTTGTCTTTTCGGCTCCGGCAGCCACCGGCAAAGCCGGCACCGAAACCCCTACCGGAATATTCCAGATCACCGCCCGGCACCGGACTCACACTTCGTCGCTATACAAGACCGCCAACGATGAAGAGCAGTATCCCATGGATAATGCCATGCGCTTTCACGTCGGCCCGGATAGCGTCTCCTACTGGCTGCATGCCCGCGACCTGCCCGGCCGTCCCGCCTCCCACGGCTGCATCGGTCTGTACGACGAAGAGATGCAGAAGCGGGTTTTCAACACGCCTGAGAACCCTGTCCTGCTGGACTCGCAGAAAATGTACGATTGGGCCGTGGGAGAAGCCGACTATGAAGGTGATACCGGCAACCTTGAAGAGCTGGAAGATGGCCCGGTGGTAGAGGTACGCGGCACTCTCCCGCGGTACCTGGATTACAAACAAGCGCGGAAATGATGGGTTACATCATTTCCGCCTCATTACCCCACCCCTAATCGGCGCTTCAACGCCTTACTTCTTCACCTCACCCTGAAGAGAGATGGTTATTTCTGAGTAGGGAATCTGTTTGCCGCATGCCGCCAGGGCCTGACGAGTCGCAAGGGCTATTCCTCCGCAACAGGGAACTTCCATCTTCAACACGGTTACGCTCTTGATATCTGACTTGATAAAAAGTTCCGTCAGCTTCTGCTGATAGAAGTTGTTGTCATCCAATTTCGGACATCCCATCACAACCGCCCTACCCTTGAGAAAATCCTCGTGATATCCGGCATAGGCTACCGGAACGCAGTCGGCGGTAATAAGCAGGTCGGCGCCCTGGAAATAGGGAGCGCTGGTGGATACAAGACTGAGCTGCACCGGCCATTGTCCAAGCTGGCTCTGGCGGCTCCCTTTCTTCTCCTGTGCAGCATCTTCCTGGGGACGGGCAAAACTCATGGCACGGGAACCGGGACATCCGCCGCCGTGGTGGCCATGACCGGAAACCGGCTTTGACGCCTGAGGCGGCTGATGGGCCGGAGAGGATGCGTCCTGGGCTTTCAGGTGTACTTCCACCGCAACTTCATCAAAGGCATCAGCCTCGCGCTCCTCCACAGTGATAGCGCCCAGCGGGCACTCCCCCAAACAAGCGCCTAATCCATCACAAAGCTTGTCAGCAGCCAAAACCGCCTTACCATCGACGATGGTGATGGCGCCTTCGGCGCAAGATGGTACACACAAGCCGCATCCGTTGCATTTTTCAGGGTCGATTTTTACGATTTTTCTTATCATTTATTCAGCTCTCCTTTGCATATCTGATTAGTTGTATATAATTTAAGGTGATCCGGGATCAGACCACGTAGTGCCAAACATAGTCCAGCCTGCCCCGCATGATCATCCTTCGGCCCGAGTAGGCCATAATTTCACGTATTTTTTCCCGTTCCGCCGGAGCATAGCAATGAATGCGGCAACGCTTGCAACTTGGTTTTTCATTCTCCAACGGACATTTCAAACGCTTGTTGACGGCATATTCCATAATACGGGCGCATTCGGAGCAAATTCGAAGCTCACCGAGTTGGGCCGGCAGCGGAAAGCTACCCCACCCGGTTGTACTGTGATGACCGGCGCAATAGACCTCTACAAACCTGCCGATAAGCTTGATATCTTTTTTTTGATGCTTCGTCAGCGTTTTCATAGTTGCCATCATGCTCCAGACAAGCAAAAAGATATATGACCCATGTCAAGAATTTCAGCTTTTCCTTTGCATCTGCCGTGTCTTTGCATTACATTAAACCATCAGATAAATCGTCGTTCTAGAGAGGGATCATGCCTGATACGGCCGTTGTAGCTTTTGTCGCAAAATCCAATACCGGAAAAACCACTCTGTTGGAAAAAGTCATTCTGGAGCTCCAGCAACGCGGTTATCGTGTCGGGGCAATCAAACATGATGCCCACAGCTTTGATATTGATCATCCGGGCAAGGATTCGCACCGCCTGGCGGCCGCCGGTGCTGCGACCATGCTGATAACATCTCCCGAAAAGCTGGCTCTGATAAAAAAACATGCGGGAACGCCGCCGCTGGAGAAATTGGTAGAAACCTATTTCGATGATGTGGATATTGTACTGACTGAAGGCTTCAAAAGAAGCAATCTTCCCAAGATCGAGGTGCACCGCCGGGAGCGGAGCCCGACTTTGATCTGCCGCGGAGAAGAAGACGATCCCACCTTGCTGGCAGTGGCCAGTGACGAACAGCTGGATTTGGACGTTCCGATCCTGGATATCAATAATCCGGTTCAGGTTGCGGACTTTATTATAGACAACGTCATTCACGCAAAACAATGATCCATGTTCATCACGGCTGCGCCTCCTGGGCCCTATGAATCCCCGCGGTAAAAATCCAATGATTATGTGATGGTAACCATGAACCTGATTGATTCCCTCGGAAGAAAAATCAACTACTTGCGTTTATCGATTACCGACCGATGCAATATGCGCTGTTTCTATTGCATGCCGAGTGTAGGCATTGTCAATAAAGGGCACAAAGCGGTGCTCAGCTACGAAGAGCTGCTCATGATTGCCGAAGTTGCCGTTGGCCTGGGTATCGAAAAGATACGCGTAACAGGCGGTGAACCGCTGGTGCGGCGTGGCATAGTAGGTTTTCTCGAACGTCTGGCCGCCATCCCCGGCTTACAGCATCTGGCCCTTACCACTAACGGACTGCTGCTGAAAGAGATGGCCGCCGACTTGCGGCGGGCCGGCGCGCAACGCCTGAATGTCAGCCTCGACTCCCTCAACGCGGACACGTTCAAAAAAATCACCCGAGGAGGGGATCTGGGCAAGGTTTTGGCTGGACTGGAAGAAGCCGAACGTGTAGGGTTTCCGCATCCCAAAATCAATGTGGTAGCCATGCGTGGAGTTAATGACGCCGAGATCCTCGACTTTGCCGATTTGACCATAACGCGAGGTAACCCGGTTCGCTTCATCGAATACATGCCGGCCATAAAAGAGCATGGCTGGCAACGCTACTGCATCTCAGGCAGCGAGATACTGGAACGAATCTCCGCCAAGTACCCCTTGGAAGAGGTGGATAGGGGAATTTTCTCTGGACCGTCGCGTGACTACCGCATTCCTGGAGCCCAGGGAACCATCGGCATCATCACCGCAGTCTCCGGCCATTTTTGCAGCGAGTGCAACCGTATCCGGGTTACTTCCACCGGACAGGCCAAGGGCTGCCTGTTTGCCGACGAAAAAACCGACCTGATGCCCTGCCTGCGGCCGCCGAATCGCGAGTGCCTGGAACAGATACTGAAAGAGGTTGTCATGAGTAAGCCGGAGCGGCACGGAATTACGCAGGACGGCTACAAACACAAAAACTTTACCATGTCACAGATAGGAGGGTGATATGCCACACGTCATAGCCACCTGCATCAGCGAAAATAAGGGTGAACGCAAAACTCCGGTAGAATCGGTGACATTGCGGGAAAATCACGGCATTGTCGGTGACGCCCACGCGGGCGATTGGCACCGCCAGGTGAGCCTGCTGGCAGAAGAAAGCATTGAGAAAATGCGCCGGTTGGGCCTGGATGTGGACTCGGGAGATTTTGCCGAAAACATCACCACCAGCGGTATCGAATTGGTATCCCTACCCATCGGCACACGCCTCCGGGTTGGAGAAACACTGCTTGAAGTCACGCAGATCGGCAAGGAATGCCACACCCGCTGCGCCATTTTTTATCAGGCCGGCGACTGTGTCATGCCCAAGGAAGGTATTTTTGCCAAGGTCATCACCGGCGGCGTCATCCGCCCCCAGGATGAGATACGGATGATTTCACAGGCATCCGCCTGAAAACGTGTTAGGCGAGTCTTTTGCGATCAGATCTGGCGAAATAACCGTTCCATTGCACTCGCCAGACCGGCGGCCGCAACGCGACTGTTGCGGGCCAGACGAATCAACTGCGGAATGATGTGGGGACGGCGCAAGATAGTGGCAAGCACCTTGGCGGGACGAATACGCATGGCGTCGTCACAGAACTCGTCAATGGTAAAGCCAAGTTCTTCGTCCCATGGGTCGCTGATGGCGCGCACGGCCAAAAACGGAATGCCGTGCATTGCCGCTACCCTGGCCACTGCGGCGCTTTCCATCTCTACTACCGGGTTTACGGCAGCAACCGGCAGTCGCTGTGCTAAATCATGCTTGTTGAGGATCACATCGCAGGTAATAAAAGTACCCCGTTCAAGGGACAGACTGTCGGCAACAGCGTTGCAGCCATAGAATCCCACGGGAAGTTCTTCTAATCCGGAACCGCTCAAGTGCAGTATCTGTTCAGCCATAACCACGTCTCCTACTGACAGCCCCGCCAGTACAGCCCCCCCGAAACCGGTAGAAATCAAGAGGTCCGGACTTTCCGCAGCCAGAGACGTAGCAGCCCAACCAGCATTGAGCATTCCCATGCCTCCCTCAACCAAGCCAATATCATGACCGGCAATCCGGATACGATACTTTTTACGGCCACTGAGTTGCGACGTTTCCAAGAGCTTGGCTCGCCGCATTACTGCCCGGCTTTCTTCCGGCATAGCAGTTACTATGACAATTTTCATTCCCCCAGCCCCTTTCCATTCCGACCTTGCGCGACAGACTACACCGATTTGTTGTCCTCATCCAAGGATAAAGAGGATTACATGCGGAAACGCCAGATGAAGACCAGACAAACGAAATGCTGGACAAATGGAATTGTATGAATTATATTTCCGCTTCCCCTTTGCGGAGAGATGTCCGAGCGGTTGAAGGAGCACGCCTGGAAAGCGTGTGTACGTTAATAGCGTACCGAGGGTTCGAATCCCTCTCTCTCCGCCATTTTTTTATGGTTTTTCGACATTACAGGTGTATATGATAGCCGGGCCTCGCGCAACGGCAGGCCGTGAACTCCGCCAGGTCCGGAAGGAAGCAACGGCAGCGGCTCCCGTCGTGTGCCGCGAGTAAGCCCGGCTATCATATACACCTGTAAGATATTCAAGCACATCGCCACACTTTTTTTGCAACGTGGTATCCGCACAACTCACCCCAATCCTTCTCACACAGAAACTTGGGGGCGACAGATGACCTGTGAGGTTTAATCTCTTGTCCACCGGCACGCACTATGAAGTCCTGGCCAGGAAATACCGTCCTCAGACCTTTTCGGAACTGACTGGGCAGGAGCATGTCAGCCGCACCCTCCAGAACGCAATCGATTCCGGCCGCATAGCCCATGCTTTTCTCTTCAGCGGCGCCCGCGGAGTCGGCAAAACCAGTACGGCTCGCATCCTGGCAAAAACCCTCAACTGTGAGCAGGGCGTTTCCCATGAGCCCTGCAATGTGTGCCCCCTTTGTATCGAAATCACCAAGGGGACTTCCACCGATGTCTTCGAAATCGACGGCGCGTCAAATACCGGCGTCGACGATATCCGGGAACTGCGTGACAACGCCAAATACCTCCCCTCTCACAGCCGCTTCAAGATTTTTATCATTGATGAAGTCCACATGCTTTCGACCAACGCTTTCAACGCGTTGCTGAAAACATTGGAAGAACCGCCAGAGCACGTCAAATTCATCTTTGCCACCACCGAGCCACACAAACTACCCATTACCATTCTGTCGCGTTGCCAAAGATTCGACTTCAAGCGTGTGCCCTTGGCAAAGATCATTGCCCGCTTGCGATACATCGCCGATACCGAAGGAATAACTGTCAATGATTCGGCCCTGGCCCTAATCGCCCGCAAGGGAGACGGCAGCATGCGCGACTCCCTGACAGCTTTTGACCAGGTGCTGGCTTGCTGCGGCAGCAACGTAACCGACGAAGATGTGGTCACCCTGATCGGCGCTGTTGATCGCAGGCTTTTGGCCGGCATCTCTGCCGCAATCTTCAGCAACGATACCCAAGGGGTACTGGCAGGCGTCAAACAGGTTGACGAAGTCGGCTATCATCTGCGCCAGTTCTGCCAGGAGTTAATCGAGCACTTTCGCTATTTACTGGTAATCCGTTCGGTAAAAAAGCCTGAAGAAATTCTGGACTTGTCCCAACCGGAGCTTGAGGAACTGCACCGTCAGGCAAGCAATCTCTCGGCCCAGGACATCCAGCGCAGACTGACGCTGCTGCTCAAAGCCGACACTGAAATGGCCTTTGCCAGCTTTCCGCGACTGGTACTGGAAATGGCATTACTGAAAGCAGCGACCCTCGAACCGGTGATCCCCATTCTGGAGGTGCTGGAAAAACTGAAGACCATGGAAACCAGCGCCGTGCATACACCATCGCTGCCATGGAATACCGACCGCACTGCACCGGCCAAAGAGCTGCAACACCACGAACCACCTCAAAACACCCCACCACCTCCAGCATCACCCGCTCCCCCCATCGATGTTTTACCCCCAAAAAGCGATTGCACTTCCATGCCATCATGGGAGCGCTTTGTGGCTTATGTAAACGAGAAAAGCCCCGCCACCGGTTCAGTGCTGGAACATGGCTGTCTGCTCAAACAGGAAGCCGGTTTGCTGGAAATAGGATTTCCGGCTGGAAGCTATTTCCTGTCGAGCGTTCAGGACACCGACTCGATTGCTGAAATAACGGCGTTGGCAAACGAGTTTGCGGGGCAGGAAATTACAATCAGGATAAAATCAATCGCCCAGACAACCGATGATGTGCCACTGTCTCTGGCAGAAAAAAAAAAGAGCGACCGTGAGCAGCACCAGGAAGAGTTGAAGCGGGAAGCAGCCGAACATCCGGTCATTAAAGAGGCACTACGTATTTTTGGCGGAGCTCTCACGGATATTCGAGAGGCCTGATTAAATACTCTGACCAAGTAAAACAGAAGTTCACGTCTATTTTTCACATAACAGGAGGAAAGTATGTCAAAAGGTTTGGCTAGCATCATGAAGCAAGCGCAGATGATTCAGAACAAAATGGCGAAACTGCAGGAAGAAGCCGCCCAGAAAACCGCCGAGTCAACTTCCGGTGGTGGCGCCGTAACAGTCACCGTCAATGGCAAGAACGAGATAATTTCACTTTCGATAAAAAAAGAAGCGGTTGACCCTAATGATGTGGAGATGCTCCAGGACTTGATAATAGCCGCTATCAATGATGCCCTGAAAAAGGTTCACACTGAGATGTCCGATGAAATGTCGAAAATAACAGGCGGCATGAGCATACCCGGCCTCTTCTAGTGCTTACTCCAATGCATGAGAAACGCACAACACACTAATTTATATTAATGAACTGACCGCAGTGTCTTTTTTCGTTTGACTAATTTGTTCAGTTCAGTTAATAGCATATGCAAACAGAGTGTCGTTTCCTTGCACGAACGCGTCACCGTATGATTGTTTTCAGGAGCGTGCATTTTGTTTTTAGACACCATGCGTTGCATCAAAAACCGTTTTACTTGTATTAAATTTTATGCTAACTAAATCGTCTTCCCTGTCACGACTGGTGGGGGAGCTGAAGAAGTTACCCGGTGTAGGAGAACGTACCGCCCTCAGGCTTGCATTCCACCTGCTCAAATCTCCTCAAAACCTGACTTCCCTATCGGAGTCGTTGTTAGAAGTAAAAAACAGGATTCGTACCTGTTCAACGTGTTTCGCCATCACCGAAGATGATCCTTGCGCCATCTGTACGGGCGAACGCGATACTGGAATCATTTGTGTGGTTGAAAATTCCCAGGACCTGATGGCCTTGGAACGAAGTAATGCTTATCACGGCACATATCACGTATTGGAAGGTGTGATTTCCCCCCTTTCAGGTGTCGGCCCTTCAGATCTGAGAATTGCCGAGTTGTTAAAGCGGATTGAAGGAGGTGGAGTCAGCGAAGTTGTAATAGCAACAAACTTTACTGTCGAAGGGGAAGCGACAGCGCTGTTTCTATCCAAATTATTAAAACCTCTCGATATACGGGTTTCGCGCCTGGCACATGGTATTCCCTTGGGCAGTGACATTGAATATGTCGACGCTGCTACGGTTCAGTGGGCGTTGCAAGGCAGAAATTCGCTATAGAAACACAAAAACAACTGTAATTTATTTAATTTAGGACAAGCCTTACACAAGCAACACGAAGCAAGTCAGTCGAAGAGAGTCTATTTGACAGTAGTGTTTTCACAAACACACAAACCCGAGGAGGAACGAATGAGTAGAAAAATGGTAACCATTGATGGTAATACCGCCGTTGCCCATGTGGCCCATGCCACAAACGAAGTAATGACGATCTACCCGATCACCCCGTCGTCAAACATGGCCGAGTACTGCGATATCAAGAGTGCTGCCGGTGAAAAAAACCTCTGGGGCACCATCCCTTCGGTATATGAGATGCAGTCCGAAGCAGGCGCCGCCGGTGCCGCGCATGGCGCCATGCAGGCAGGCGCTCTGACCACCACTTTCACTGCCAGCCAGGGTCTGTTGCTGATGATCCCCAACATGTACAAGATCGCCGGCGAATTGACCTCGACCGTTTTCCACATTTCGGCTCGTGCTATCTCCGCTGCCGCTCTGAACATCTTCGGCGACCACTCCGACGTTATGTCCTGCCGCTCCACCGGCTGGGCAATGCTCTGTGCCAACAACGTGCAGGAAGTTATGGACTTCGCCCTGATCTCCCAGTCCTCCACTCTGCGCACTCGCGTTCCGTTCATTCACTTCTTCGACGGCTTCCGTACTTCTCACGAACTGCAGAAGGTTGAAGCTCTCTCTTTTGACGATATGCGCGCTCTGGTTACCGACGACCTGGTCAACGCCCACCGCGCCCGCTCAATGAGCCCTGACCGCCCGATCATCCGCGGTACTTCGCAGAATCCGGACGTTTATTTCCAGGGTCGTGAGACCGTTAACCCCTTCTATGCTCCCTGCTTGACCGTCGTTCAGGAAGAAATGGACAAACTGGGCAAACTGACCGGCCGCAACTACAAGATCGTGGAATACGTTGGTGCTCCCGACGCAGATCGCGTCATCGTGGTTATGGGTACTGCCGCTGACACCACCGTTGAAACTGCTGCCGCTCTGAATGCCAAGGGTGAAAAAGTCGGCGTGGTCAAAATTCGCCTCTATCGTCCGTTCCCCACTGAAGCGTTCCTGGCTGCTCTGCCCAAAACCGTCAAGAAGATCGCAGTTCTCGACCGCACCAAAGAGCCGGGCTCCATCGGCGAACCGCTCTACCTCGACGTTTGCGCTGCAATCGGCACAGCCCTCACCGACGGCGCTGCTCCGTTCGCCACGGCTCCGGTAATCGTTGGCGGCCGTTACGGTCTTGGTTCCAAAGAATACACCCCTGCCATGGCCAAAGCGGTCTTTGACAACATCAAACTGGACAAACCGAAGAGAAACTTCGTTGTAGGTATCGTTGAAGACGTTACCAACTCCAGCCTGGATTATGATCCTTCTTTCCGCACGGAACTGGTCGACACCTACCAGGCAATGTTCTTCGGCCTCGGTTCCGACGGTACCGTCGGCGCCAACAAGAACAGCATCAAGATCATCGGCGAAGCCACCAACAACTATGCCCAGGCATATTTCGTCTATGACTCCAAGAAAGCCGGCTCCATCACCACCTCGCACCTCCGTTTTGGCAAAAAGCCGATCAATTCTCCGTACCTGATCGACAACGCCGAGTTCGTCGCTTGCCATAACTTCTCCTTCCTCGAGAAGTATGACATGTTCAGCAAAGTCAAAGAAGGCGCAACATTCCTGCTCAACTCCCCCTTCGACCACAACGAAATATGGGACAAGATGCCGATAGAAGTTCAGAAGCAGATCATCGCTAAAAAACTTAAGTTCTACGTCATCAATGCCGTAAAACTGGGTGAGGAAATCGGTCTGGGCGCTCGCATCAACGTCATCATGCAGACCGCCTTCTTCAAGATCTCCAACATCATCCCGATCGACACGGCTATTGAGCAGATCAAATACGCCATCAAGAAGAGCTACGGCAAAGCCGGCGACAAAGTTGTTGCAATGAACAACGCCGCTGTTGACGCTGGTCTCAACAACATCCACGAAGTCAAGGTTCCGGCAACGGCAACCAGCTCGCTGGTCATGCCGCCCGCAGTTCCAGCCCATGCTCCGAAGTTCGTACAGGAAGTCACCGCCATGATGGTTGCCGGTAGAGGCGATGAGTTGCCGGTTTCCAAGATGCCGATCGACGGTACTTTCCCGACCGCAACTTCACAGTACGAGAAGCGCAATATCGCCAACGAAATCCCGGTATGGGATGAGAAGCTCTGTATCCAGTGCGGCATCTGCTCCTTCCTTTGCCCCCACGCATCCGTCCGCATGAAGGCATATCCGGCCAGCGCTCTGGCTGGCGCTCCTGCCACCTTCAAGTCCGCCGACTCCAAGATGGCCGACCTGAAGGACATGAAGGTTACCTTCCAGGTTGCTCCTGAAGACTGCACCGGTTGCGGCGCTTGTGCCCACAATTGCCCGGCTAAAGACAAGACCAATCCGAACCACAAAGCTCTTGACATGACTTTCCAGCCGCCGCTGCGCGCCTCGGAAGCCGCCAACTATGAATTCTTCCTCAACCTGCCGGAAGTACCGATCGAAAAACTCAAGCTGGACACCCTGCGCGGCAGCCAGCTGGTACGTCCGCTGTTCGAATACTCCGGCGCCTGCGCTGGTTGCGGCGAGACCGCTTATCTGAAGCTGCTCACCCAGCTGTTCGGCGACCGCCTGATGATGGGCAACGCAACCGGTTGTTCCTCCATCTACGGCGGCAACCTGCCCACCACCCCCTATGCAACACGTGCCGACGGTCGTGGTCCTACCTGGAACAACTCCCTGTTCGAAGACTGCGCCGAGTTCTCTCTCGGTCTCCGTCTCGGCGTGGACAAGTTCAAGGAAGCAGCCTATGAACTGGTTGACGAACTGATGTCCGACGCAGCTCTCCAACCGCTGCTCAAGGAAATCAAGGCAGCCGACCAGAAGACCCAGGTTGGCATCGAAGCTCAGCGTGGTCGCGTTGACAAGCTGAAAGCCGCTCTGGCCGGCAACACCAGCGACGCAGCCAAGAAGTTGGTACCGCTGACCGACTACCTGGTCAACAAGTCTGTTTGGGCTATCGGTGGCGACGGCTGGGCTTATGACATCGGCTACGGCGGTCTTGACCATGTCATCGCTTCCGGCAGGAACATCAACCTGCTGGTTCTCGACACCGAAGTGTACTCCAACACCGGCGGCCAGGCTTCCAAGTCTACTCCGATGGGTGCTGTTGCCCAGTTCGCCGCAGGTGGCAAGCTGGTCACCAAAAAGGATCTGGGTTTGATCGCCATGGCTTATGGCAGCGTGTATGTTGCCAGCATATCCATGTCCAACCCGGGACAGTGCGTCAAAGCCTTCATGGAAGCAGAAGCACATGACGGTCCGTCTCTGATCATCGCCTACTCGCACTGCATCGCCCACGGCATCAACATGACCACTGCCGTAGATGAGCAGAAGAAGGCCGTATCTTCCGGCTACCTGCAGCTCTATCGCTACAACCCTGCACTTGCAGAGCAGGGCAAGAACCCGCTGCAGATCGACAGCAAAGCTGCCACTACTTCTTATGAAGACTTCATCAACGGTGAAAACCGCTGGAAAGTCCTCAAGAAGAACAAACCTGAGGAAGCTGAAAAACTTGCCAAGCGTGCCAACGCTCTTCTCGCACGCCGTAACAAGCTCTATCAGCAGATGGCAACACTTAGCTACGAAGCATAATCGTCTGTCTTACGTGTATTAATATTGGGCTTCGCGGCTTTGCCGCGAAGCCCTTTTTTTCGTGCAGTCTTGTAATTCCGGTTTCAAATCAAAGATAATATCAAGGCGGCGAGGAAGAAGGCGACGAAGGCGTACAGACAGTACGTTGAGGAGCCTTCGACGAGCCAACGAAGATAGCGCTTTGATTTGGAATTGGGATAAGTATGAATTGATCCATGATTTTAAGGTCTGGAGTGTCACATGAATCAAGTGTTTATAGCTGGTTGTGGATATATCGGAGAGCGCGTTGCCCGCTTGATGAGAGAATCCGGTGCAAACGTTACCTGTATGACCAGATCTGCCGAGCGCGGCTCGCGCCTTACGACTGAAGGCTTCGAGACCGTTGTCTGCGCTCTCGACGATTCCGCCAACATTCCCGAGCTTGATGTACATGACCGTATTTTGTTTTACTTCGTGCCGCCACCCGGCGGCGGAATCTACGACCAGCGCGCCCGTAATTTTTGCAGCATGCTGAGCACTACATCCCCTCCGTCAAAGCTCATCTATATCAGTGCTACCTCGGTCTATGCCGCCAAAGATGGCTCGGTAGTTACGGAGCAATCTCCGGTTGCTCCCACATCAGCCATGGGCAAACGGCGTCTGGACGCTGAAAATGTTTTTCGGGACTATGGTGCTGCCCACGGAGTGCCGGTGATTATCCTGCGAGTGAGTGGCATATACGGTCCCGGACGGCTGCCCCTGACACAAATTCACCAGGGTCAACCGCTACTGCGTTTGGAAGAGTCGGGCCCCAGCAACCGTATTCACGCCGACGATTTAGCGCAGATCTGTATCAGCGCAGCGGAAAAAGCGGAAGATGGCGAGATTTTCAATGTCAGCGACGGTCAGCCGTGCAGCATGACAGAGTATTTCAATGCCGTAGCCGACGCGCTGGATGCGCCGCGCCAACCCCAGGTATCTCTTGAAGAAGCACATAAGGTAATGACGCCATTGATGTTGTCCTATGTGAGTGAATCGCGTGTGGTGGACCCTGCCCGCATGTTCGATCGCCTTGGAATTACCCTGCGCTACCCAACGTTGCAGGCGGGCTTGAAAGCATCCATGCCACCTGCAGTTTGACGAACATGGATTGCGTTCATACAGTTATTTGCTACACTGGAAACAACGCTTCGGGCGCACGCAAAATCATGTATTTAGACTTGTAGAACACCCACAACAATTGGTATACTGCATACAGATAAAGAATTGCGAGGTTCCTCAGGAACCTCATTTGCCCTGGTAATTTTCCCTCCTAGTTGCCAGGGTGTTTTTTTGCTGCAACACCATACACATAATGCAGAGCGCGGTTGACGTAAGAGTGCGGTTGTGTTTTAATCCATACGTGGAAACAGAAGTCTACATCGGCCTCGGATCAAACTTGGGGGACAGAGAACTCAACCTGCTGCGAGCGGTTGCTGAATTAGGGAAACTGCCGGAAAGCAAGGTTACGGGACTGTCGCCGTTTTACGAGACCTCTCCGGTTGGCGTCACTGACCAGTCAAACTTCTTCAATGCTGTTCTGCGGCTTTCTACCCAGCTTACCTCCCATGCGCTGCTGCTTCAACTTCAACACATTGAATCTGCTGTTTTTCGGCGAAAACGTACTGAGCATTGGGGTCCGCGCACCATGGATCTCGACCTGCTGATCTTCGGTAATGAGATCATAAACGAAAGTGAGCTCGTAATTCCCCATCCGCGCATGGCCGAGCGCCGCTTTGTCCTCGAACCTCTTTGCAAGCTTGCCCCGGCTCTGATTCACCCTGTTCTGGGCCAGACCATGGGGGAGCTTCTGGCAGCACTGCCATTGACGGAAACCGTGGCACAAATCTGACAAGGAGTTTGCATGAACCGATTAGTGCTATGGGGATTGCTTCTGTACATCATCTACCGGATTGTTTCATCTCTAAAAAAAGTACCAACGCACCAGAATGCTTCCTTCAACAAGCGAGAAGAGACCACCACCATTCACAAAGACCCGGTTTGCGGCATTTATGTTTCAGAAGAGGAAGCCATAATAGGCTCTCACGACGGCCAGCGCCTCTATTTCTGTTCCCATGCCTGTCTGGACAAATACCGGGAAAACCTTGACCATACAAAAAACTAACGGAGGATATCATGAAGTTTTTTATCGACACCGCTGATGTACGCGAAATCAGAGATGCACACGACCTGGGACTGGTTGACGGCGTTACAACCAACCCTTCGCTGATTGCAAAATCAGGCCGCAAATTCCAGGACGTCATTCAGGAAATAGTTTCCATCGTTGACGGCCCCATCTCTGCCGAAGTCATTTCCCTGGATGCACCGGGCATGATCAGGGAAGCTGAGGAATTGGTTAAAATCCACAAGAATATCGTTGTCAAGGTTCCCATGACGCCGGAAGGGCTGAAGGCTACCAAGGCACTTACCGAAAAAGGGATCAAGACCAATGTAACCTTGATCTTTACCTCCATGCAGGCGCTGCTGGCGGCCAAGGCCGGTGCGACCTACGTCTCCCCCTTTGTGGGCAGACTGGACGATATCTCCCAAGACGGCATGGGTATTATCGAAGAGATCCGCACCATTTTCGATAACTACGGCTATACCAGCGAAATTATTGTTGCCAGCGTACGCAATCCTATCCATGTACTCAACTCGGCCCTGCTCGGCGCTGACATCGCCACCATCCCGTATTCGGTCATGATTCAGCTTTCAAAGCACCCCCTCACCGATGCCGGCATCAAGAAGTTTTTGGCTGACTGGGAAAACGTACCGAAATAACATACGGAACATTAATGATGCCCGTAAAACCCCTCACTATCCTATTTGCCGCTTCCGAGGCCGCCCCCTTTGCTAAAGAGGGCGGCCTCGGTGATGTTGTCGGAGCCCTGCCCAAATATCTGGCCCGAATGGGTCACGACGTCCGGGTGGTCATCCCCCGCTATTACTCGGTCAATCGCGAAAAATACGGGTTGCGCCTGCTGCCGGGAACCCTGGTGGTTCCCATGGGAATCATCGGCCATCAATACTGCGGCGTTTATGAAGGGCGTTTACCGGGATGCGACGTTCCTATCTATTTTCTGGAGCATGAGGCCTACTACGGCCGGGCGGGTCTCTATCAGCAGAATGGGCAGGGATATCCGGATAACGACAACCGTTTCGTCTTTCTTTCCAAGGCAGCACTGGAACTCTGCAAGATACTCAATTTCACGCCTGACGTGGTTCATGCCCACGACTGGCATACCGGCGTCATTCCTGCCCTTCTCAACACCTCCTACCTGCACGACCGTTTCGTGGGCGATGCTGCGTCGTTGCTGACCCTGCACAACATGCAACACCAGGGAACCTTTTACCCCGGATTGATGGAAGTACTCGGCATCGGCTGGAAACACTTCAACTACCTGGAACTGGAGAAGGATGACCAGGTCAATCTGCTCAAGGGTGGCATCTACCACGCTACGGTGCTCAATACCGTCAGCGAAGGGTATTCCCGTGAAATCCAGACGGCGGAATTCGGCTGGGGCCTGGAAAGCGTTGTGCGCGAACGCCGCAACGATCTGCACGGCATCCTCAATGGTGTTGATTACGAAGAATGGAACCCGGGCAACGACCGCTTCATTGCCGCCACCTATTCGGCCCGAACCATAAAAAAGGGCAAGGCCGCCTGCAAGCAGGATCTGCAGAAGACACTGGGGCTGCCGATACGTGATGATGTGCCGCTGTTCGGCGTAGTTTCCCGCATGGTCAAACAGAAGGGAACCGATCTCCTGGCCGAGGCCATTCCCCGCATTCTGGAGATGGATGTGCAGTTTGTCATGGTCGGTAACGGCGAGCCATGGGCACATTTCTACTTCGGCGACATTGCCGCCCAATACCCTGAAAAATTTGCCTGTTTCATCGGATACAATGAAGCATTGGCCCACAAGGTAGAGGCAGGAGCGGATTTTTTCGTCATGCCGTCCGCTTTTGAGCCGTGCGGACTGAATCAGATGTACAGCCTTGCCTACGGAACCCCGCCTATTGTACGGGCTACCGGCGGCTTGGAAGACAGTGTTGTAAATTTCGACGAGGCAAAGCGTACCGGCACTGGATTCAAGTTCCGGAGTCACAGCGCCACAGCCCTCTTCGATACCATTGGCTGGGCGGTTTACACCTACTACAATAACCCTGCAGGACTGGCTGCGCTCAGAAAAAACGGCATGTCTCAGCGCTTCACATGGGATAATGCCGCATTGAAATACGATGAATTGTATCGGCTGGCCATCAAGAACCGGCGCGGTGCCGAGTACTACCGCAACCGGTTTGAATAGTCGTATGCCATGCCTGTCTCACGAGAAAGCATAAGCGGTCTCCAGCAGTACCTTGCCATTCTCGAGTCACAGCACGAACTGTCCAGAATAACCGTCCCAACCGATCCACTCCTGGAAATTGCCGCCATCACTAACCGGGTCTGCAAATCCCGAAACGGGGGCAAAGCCCTGTTGTTCGAGTCACCCGTTGATTCACCCTTTCGGGTTGCCACCAATCTGTTCGGCTCACAGATACGGAGTTGCCTGGCTCTGGGAATTGATCGCCTTGACAGGCTTACGGAAAAGATGGCGGAACTCCTCGCCCGGATTCCCGCCCCTGACATAGCCAGTCTCGACCGCCAAATCACAGATCTGCTAGAGTTTTCCCGTTGCACTCCTCGTACCTGCTCCAACCATGATCCGCAATTGCATGTGATGGAAGCGCCCGACCTAAGAACATTTCCGTTCCTGCAGAGCTGGCCGGGCGACGGCAGCGCCGACGGTTTTCCCCGTTACATCACCCTGGGACAAGTATTTACCCGCCACCCCGACAGCGGCCAGCAAAACTGCGGCATGTACGGCGCCCAATTGCGAGGCGCAACAGAGCTGGCTTTGCGCTGGAAACCGGGCAGTGGAGCAGCACACCATCTGGAGAACTACCGCTGTCGTGGACAGGCAATGCCGGTAGCCATAGCCTTGGGCGGCCCTCCAGCGGTAACTTTCAGCGCCATGTTGCCCCTGCCGGGCGAACTGGATGAGATGACCTTTGCCGGGTTCTTGCAAGACGCAACACTGGATTTGTGTGTATGCCGGACCGTGCCGTTATCGGTACCTGCCGGATGCGAGGTAATCATCGAGGGGTATGTTCATCCAGGCGAAACCGTCAGAGAGGGTCCCTTTGGCAATCACACCGGTTGCTATTCGCCAGCCACGAACGCCAGCCTGATGAGGGTAACCACCATCAGCCACCGTCAGGACGCAATAATCCCCGCAACAATTGTGGGCCCACCGCCCATGGAAGACTGCTGGATGGCCAAGGCCTGGGAACGCTTACTACTGGCATTCCTGAAACGTCTGATACCGGCAGTACATGAACTCTGCTTCCCGCTTGAATGGGTCTTTCACCAGAGTGCCATCATTTCCCTTGAAAATCCGGACCCCGCCATGGTAAGGGAAACAGCCGCCCGGCTTTGGAACACCCCCTGGTTTTCCCATTCGCGCCTGTTGATCTTTGTGGATGCCACGATCGATACGTCCGACATGCGCGAGGTTGCCTGGCGAGCCATCAACGTGTGCGAGTTTGGTCACGATAGTTTCAGCGACAGCACGGGAAAACGCTTGGCGCTGGATGCAACCGGCTGTAGAACGCCTCAGCCGCGGATCAAACCGGACAGTTTTATTGCAGAACAGGTTGCAAAACGGTGGAAGGAATACGGCCTGGAATGAGTGACATAATACAAAACAACAGCCTTTTCAGAAAAATTCGTATATTTCTGGAAATGATCAAGTTCTCCCATACTATCTTTGCGCTGCCATTTGCCCTGTCCGGCGCTCTGCTTGCCGCAAACGGCATGCCCTCGCCCCGGCAACTGCTGTGGATTATCCTGGCTATGACCGGAGCCCGTACCGCAGCCATGGGGCTCAACCGCCTGATCGACGCCGGAATCGATGCCCGTAATCCCCGCACCGCCGGTCGTGCCATTCCGGCTGGCCTGATCGGCAAAAGCACCACCCTGGCGTTCATAGTGGCATCCGTCGGATTACTCTTGGCAGCAGCCGCACAGTTGAACCCTCTCTGCCTGAAGCTTTCGCCTTTGGCGCTTTTTTTCCTGGTGCTATACTCATACTGCAAGCGCTTTACCGCGCTGGCCCACGTGGCTTTGGGAGTCTGCCTCGCCGCCGCTCCCCTGGGCGCCTGGATTGCCATCCGCGGCAACATCGACGGCCCGCCCCTGATCCTGGCCGGCGCAGTGCTCCTCTGGGTGGCCGGATTCGACATCCTCTACGCGCTTCAGGACCTGGATTTCGACCGCTCTGCCGGATTGCACTCCATACCGGTGTTGCTTGGAGTGGAAGGTTCTCTCTGGACCGCGCGCATGTTTCACCTGGGCATGCTGGCTTTATTGCTTGGGCTTTTTTTCCTGCTGCATCTGGGAGCGTTTTTCATGATCGGCATACTGATAACAGCCGTCATGCTGCTGTACGAACATTGGCTGCTGCGGGACGGCGATCTCCGCAAACTGGATGCGGCTTTCTTCAACATGAACGGTTACATCAGCATCGTCATCCTGCTGTGCACAGCAGCAGAAGTGCTGACGAGGAAGCCATGAGATCAAATTCACCACGAATCTTGCTGGCCCTGAGCGGCGCCTCAGGTTCTATCTATGGACTGCGCCTGATGAAGGAACTGGCGCAGCGCGGCGCCGAGCTCACTTTTACTACTACTGCAAGCGGCCAGGTGGTATGTCGTGAAGAAACCGGCCTCAACCTGACTGGCGATCCCGCAACTGTCTCTGAAAAACTCTGCAACCACCTCGGATTGGAAGCCAAGATCCGGGTAGTGGCGTCAGACGACCTTTTTTTCAGTTCGGCCAGCGGCTCCGCCGCACCCGATGTCATGATCATCTGTCCCTGTAGCATGGGAACCTTAGCCCGCATCGCCGCCGGTATTTCCAGCAACCTGATCGAACGAAGCGCTGACGTAATGCTCAAGGAGCATCGTCCGTTGCTACTGATCCCTCGCGAAACGCCGCTCAGCGAAATCCACCTGGAAAACATGCTCAAGCTGGCTCGCGCCGGCGCCCGCATCATCCCGGCCATGCCCGCATTTTACCACCGACCGGAGAGCCTTGACGCTATGATTGATTTTATGGTGGGCAAGATTCTGGATCAGATGGGTGTTGATAACAAGCTCTACCAAAGATGGTCATACTAAAAAAGGCGCTCACATAAAGCGCCCTTTTTATAACTTCCCCGTCAAGCGGCATGATTAACAATCCATGACATACTCCACGATGGTAGTGGCAATCTTTTCCGCACTGTTGCGGTCATTATTAAAAACCATGTTATACACGCTCAGATCATTGGCCTCCCGGTCGAGGAACGTACGGATGAACTGATTCCTTTGATTCTGCCTCTGCTGGATCAGTTTTTCGGCCTCTTCGCGGGAAAGCCCCAAACGGCGGCTGATGGAACGAATCTTAAACTCGTCGGACGCGTACAGCCGGAAGTGCTTGCAATTTTTCATGGATTGCGTGATAAATGCGCTCCCCCGCCCCATCAGAATCACATTTCCCCCTTCGGCCAATGCCACGACATGCCGGCAAAGCAGTTGAAAGTAGTCTTTGTCGCTTTTCCAACGCGGCGAAAAAGTTGCTATCATCTCATCCAGGAACGACGGTTTCTCCCCCAACCCCCGCAAAACATCCTCTGAAAGGGCGAGGTCACGGGCAACCTCTTGCAAAAGCTCCTTATCCATCAAAAGCCACGCCTCCGCAGTCCTTTTCTCCAACAGTTCCCGAAGACGTTCCGCAGCAAGGTAGGCTTCACAGCCAAATTCACGGGAAAAGGTAATGGCCGGTTTAGATTTTCCAACCCCGCTCTTTGATGAAGCTTCCAGTTCTTTTCTCCGATTGTACTCCAGCAAAGAACCAATGCGCTTTTCAAGGGAAGGAATAAGCGTCTTTTCCAGCATAAGATGCGCCTCCAAAGGAGATTGATGCTATTTTATACAAACTATACCACCACTTACCTGGCATGCAGCCCACAATCTTTCAATGCATAACGCGATTGACAGCGCCGGTACAGCATTGTATACCAACCTAATTATAGTTGCCCCTCATTCCACTCCAAGGAGCACCCGCTACCATGATTACCCACATCATCTTCTTCAAGTTATCCGAACCTACAGCCGACGCGCTTGCCACAGCACGAAACAAGTTACTCAGCATGCAGGGAAAGATCCCCCAATTACGTCACCTGGAGGCCGGAATCGACGTCATTCGCTCCGAACGTTCCTATGACATTGCCCTGGTAACACGATTTGATTCCCTCGACGACCTTCAAGCATATCAGGTTCACCCTTACCATGCCGGTGAAGTGATTCCGCTGATGAAATCAATTTGCTCTTCCGTCGTGGCGGTCGACTACGAGAGCTAAACTGGTAGATCCTGCGTTCCTTTTTGCAGCACTAATTTAATCTTTTAATTCCTGCCGAACACCCTCCATCCCCAACTCTGTGCGGCATGTTTTAGCTTGACTAAAAACGCTCCGTTGCGTAAGATTCATCTTTGGTTAAAAGCAACTGTAAAACCATTGCAACCAGCTTGAATTACTGCTTTTTTACACTGAAACTATTTACTGCGAAATGTTCTGAGCGGCTAAGCCCATGGACACCATAAATTAATCAGGAGGTAGAAGATGTCTCAGTACGGCACACTGCAAGACCGTGTACGATGCAAGTCCCTTTTGAGCAAAGTTGTACCAGTCGAGGAAACCTTCCAATACTTGAAAGACGGCATGAATCTTGGTTGGTCCGGCTTTACCCCCGCCGGTTATCCAAAAGCAATTCCCATTGCTTTTGCCGACCATGTTGAAAAAAATAACCTTCAAGGCAAAATCAGGTTCAACCTGTTCATCGGCGCCTCGGTTGGAGCAGAGACCGAAGACCGCTGGGCGTCTCTTGACATGATCGACCGCCGCTGGCCGTATCAGACCGGCAAGAATATCGCTGCCGGAATTAATACCGGCCGTATCCGGATGGGTGACAAGCACCTCTCCATGTTCGCCCAGGATCTGGGCTACGGCTTCTATACCAAAGATTCTCCTACCGGCAGGCTTGACCTGGCCCTGATCGAAGTCAGCGCCATTACCGAAGATGGCGGCCTCATCCTTGGTACATCCTGTGGTGCTGTTCCTGAAATCCTGATGATGGCTGACAAGATCATCCTTGAAGTCAACACTGCCCAGCCTTCACTGGAAGGAATTCATGACATCGTAGTAAACAAGAATCCTCCCAACCGCGAAGTTCTCAACATTACCAAAGCCAGCTCCCGTATCGGCACCCCCTATGTTCCGTGCGATCCGAGCAAGATCGTTGCTATCGTCGAGTCGACTCACCCCGACAGGGGCCGCGCCTTCGCCGATATGGACGATACCTCCGAAGCCATCGCCAACCATATCCTGGAATTCTTCTCCCACGAAGTCAAAATGGGCCGCTTGCCGAAGAACCTGCTGCCGCTCCAGTCGGGCGTCGGCTCCATCGCAAACGCCGTTGTCGGTGGCTTGGCCAAGGGACCTTTCTACAACCTGAGCGTTTATACCGAAGTTCTTCAGGACACCATGCTTGACCTGTTCGACTCCGGCCGTCTGGATGCTGCGTCATCCTGTTCGCTGTCGCTGTCGGAAAAAGAAGGCTATCCCCGCTTCGTTGCCAACATGGAGAAGTATTTCGACAAGATTACTCTCCGCCCGCTCTCCATCGCCAATCATCCGGAACCGATCCGTCGTCTCGGCGTTATTGCCATGAATACTCCGATCGAGATCGACATCTACTGCCACGCAAACTCCACCCTGGTTGGCGGTACCCGTATGATTAACGGTATTGGCGGTTCCGGTGACTTCCTACGCAACGGCTTCCTGAAAATCATGCACACACCATCATCACGTCCTTCGAAAACCGACCCGACCGGTATTACCTGCGTTGTACCGCATTGTCCTCATATCGACCACACCGAGCACGACTTGGACTGCGTAGTCACCGAGCAGGGACTGGCCGACTGCCGTGGCTTGGCACCGAAAGATCGTGCCAAACTGATTATTGAAAAGTGTGCACATCCAGATTACAAGCCAATCCTGTCCGAGTACCTGGAAATTGCTACCGCAGATTGCCTCAAGCGTAAAGTTGCTCACCAGCCGCAACTGTGGGATCGCGCTTTCAAGATGCAGCTCAATCTTGCCCAGAACGGTACCATGAAGATCAAAAACTGGGATATTAAGGTCGACCTCTGCGAATAATCGTCACATTTTCAAGTATAAACAACAAAAGCCCCGCTGGAAACCAGCGGGGCTTTTGTTGTTTATTATGATGGAAGCGCCGACTCCGTTCAACAGCGGGCCTCACATTGTTGTAACCTGTTCAGATCCAGGCATCCCCTCCGTCATAACGATAATCACCAACTTTAGTCTTTGGTGATGCCTTGAATTTAGCTTCACGAGCATAGCGCTTAACCTTTTCAGCCGCGCTTTCCCCAAGATCCGACAGTTTTTCACGGACTTCCCGGCCTGGCTTCGGCGCCAGCAGAAGTGCGGCTACGGAGCCTATGACGGCGCCGGAAATAAAAGCTATGGCAACTGCTGCTGTATTGTCGTTATTTGAGGACATGACAAACTCCTTTAATGCACGATGGAATCAAAAAACAAGAGAAATCGCTTCTCTTTCTAGCACAACAGGCTGAAAAAAGTAAATCTTTTATGCCACACGCGCCAAGTGCCTGCGGATCATGCTCTCAAAATCAGCTTCCCGGTCACCGGCATATACCAACGAAGATCCTATTTCAGCAGCCAGTATAGCGCACTGGTATTTTTGAGGCAGATTCCTGATCCGCCTCCGGAATAAAGGCCGTTCCTTGAGCATGCGCGGCAGATGGTTGATCAACGCCTGGCGGAATGGTGGTTTGAGGCAGATCTCAGAATGCGCGGTAAAAAAGGAGAATAGCCGGGCATAATGAGAGTTGATCTCGTAACTGATGGCCTCGGAAATCTCCGTGCAGAGCTGGCCAGCGTCTGATTCGCGATGACGGCGCAGGATCAGTAGAGCCTCGTCCGCTGCCCTTTTTTCAAGAATGGCAAGCACATCACCGATATACTCATCCTTGTGTTCCAGAAACTCCTTCTCGGATAGCAGTAAATTGGCAATAATCTCATATGACGAAGAAATAACGCCACATTTGTTGGCCGAGGCATCACGCATAATGGTGACACCGCTTTTCTGGAGCTGGATTCTTGCTTCGGGCGTAATATAGGAATTGGCCCCCTCCACGATAATGTTCGCACTTGGTTTTTTATCTTTATCCAAAAACAGTTCCCAATTCTGGCCGTCGATGGTTTCAGGCCGCCCGCCAGCCGGGATGAAGAGGTCGGCTTTTACGGTAAAGACCAGGCTATTGTAAATATGATTGAAGCTATCGATATCGAGCCACTCTTCCTTCAAACCACCGGCAGTATGGCTGACCTTGCGGTGGGTTTCCTTAAGCCCTTCCACCCGCCGTCCGGTGCGAAAAACAATAAAGCCTCCCATGCCCAAGGCTTCGGGATTGAAAGCATCCAAATCACGATTCAACACAATGCGGCCAAGCTCTTCCCGGCTGATACCGTTCGAATCATAAAGCGCAGCACTGCCGTCCAGAATCAGGCGTATCTCCGCCGCCGGGCACTGTTCCAGCATAATACGCAAGCAATTGCCCGCGACATCGCCGTTGGGCCCACCGGTCATCTTGAGTGAAAAGACATCGCGGGTAATATCGATGCCGGCCGTTTCCGCCATGGTGATTTTAGCGAAAGACACCACCCCGGTAGAGGTAACACCGTAGCGCTTGTGGTTTATGCCGACGCGTTTGCTGGACATGATGCCAATTCCAAGCATATAGCCGCGTTTTTGCGAGAGAACGGCGATATCTTCAATCATGTTGTCATGCATGTTTTCGTCCGGACCGATCTCGATCGGTTCGTCGTCACCGTAATAGTCAACGACCCGCGGATCCTTCGCAATTCCCTTTTCCGTTACGAAGATATCCAGAAAAGCATTGCTGATCCCATACTGCAATTGATGGAGCCGGTTACTCTCAGCCTCCCCTCCGGGTTGATCCAGATCAGAGGCATCCATTGCCAGAACCAGTTTTGATCCCCCCTCATAGATATCCTTGTTTTTGAGGTGCTGGGTATGGGCCAGGACATACACCTCCCGGAAAAGGGTAGTGGTGGCGGTTATAAAGTCGTCGGAGCTTCGGGCGATGACGGTACGCCAGCCGCCGCGCGCGATATCCGAGAAACCGATGTGATAACCGGCCCCGAAACAACTGAAAAAGAATGTAACCCGGAAAGGCAGTGTTTCGGGCAGATCAGCGGTGAATTCACGGCCCATTTCACGCAGATAGCGGGGATCGAGCCGAAAGGCCAGCGCCTGCTTTTCCTCTATGAAAAAGTTGGTTTTGAGAGTGTGGGTAATCAGCAGGAGGCTGCAGCGATAGATTGACCGGCGGATGTCGTCAAGCCATCGATGCCCGGTATTGTACCCCTCCACCGCCTCCTGAGCTTCAGCAAGCAGCGAGTCGTAGTGAGCTTCGCGATTTGTCAACGAGGGATTGAAACGCGCCCTGAACAACTGCATCAACAATTGAGCCATCTCGGGATGGTCAAGAAAAGCCCGCTGGACGTTTTCCGCTCCAAAGCGATCGGGCTGGTTATGAGCCAGACTTGTATGGCAGAAGGCGATCAAGGCGTTTGTCAGGACGGCATCGTCGCCTGTCAGCAATCCCCTGGTGACAAAGGCGTGATATATGGGAGACATGGTGGATATGATTTGGGTAGTGCAAAGTTCGCGGGTCAGGCGAGACACCAGGAAACTACCATCTTCCAATGGCTTATCATCCCGGTCTCGAACAAAAAATGCTCCTAGAAAATAGGGATGAACGCCATCTGAAATAGTCTGGCAGTACGCCCTGCGAATCTTCACTTCCAGCCGTTTGAAGACCTCCAGGACCTGGAGCAGGAAATCATCCTGGTTCGTACTTCCCACAGCGAGCAATATGCGCGTTTCGGAGCGCCCTTCGCCATCAATCCGCTTTATATCGAGAAACAGACCTTTCGAGGCTCTGCAGCGTTCAAACATCCATACCAGCCAGGCAAGCCTCGTGGGTAGAGACATGCGCACATAATTTTCATTATTGAGCCAGAGAATCTTCAAAAAAATATCGAGCTGTCTCAGATCAAAGTCCGGAAAGGATTTACGCAACTCTTTGCGAACACTTCTCGTTAGGCTTGGCGGAATCGGCACCGGTCTTTGCAGATCGATCTCGTCATTCTGACGGAGGTCGAACTCAAAGCGCTGTACCTCCAGCTCATCATGCATGTCTGGCATCGGGGCATCGGAATGCGAAAACATGGCGTATGATATTCTCCGGTCACTGATGCGGCGCAGACTGTCATACAGTGAGCCGGGTTGATTGACGCGGGCCAGCACGAGTAATTTTTTGCGATCGACCAGAATAAGGCTCCGGTTGTGGCGCAGCCTTTCCATTCCCCGCGCAAGCCACAAGAGCGCTTCCTGTTCGTCAACCATGACCTGAAAAAAATAAGGGCTCATATGCTGTTGTAGCCATGCTGCATTCTGCTCGGCCGCTGCGCGTTCCACAGAGGCGGTACGACGGATAATTGCCGGTAGATTCATCTGTTCCCTCGTCGGTGTTGATTTAAGATCATTCATATTATACTGTTGCAGCCACACCAAGCAATTCATTATAGATCTGGCTGGCAGTCAAGCTATGTTCTGCAAAACTTTGCTTGACCAGGTGGGTTAAAATTGTTATAGAGTAGAGAATATTTTACTATCGCTAAAATAGTACTAATAAAAATGGAGAATGAAGTGCTTGAGCGTGGTTGTGTACAGGTGTATACCGGTAACGGTAAAGGTAAAACAACAGCTGCGCTTGGATTGGCTTTTCGGGCAGTCGGTCGAGGTTTGCGTGTGTGCTTCTTTCAGTTTATCAAGGGAAGCGGCGTATACGGCGAACACCTGTTAGCGGAAAAACTGACGCCGCTTCTGACAATGATCCGGAGTGGACGCCCCGGCTGGGTCAACACAAAAGATATCACTGCAGACCGGCAGGCTGCGCAGGATGGTTTGGAGCAGGTAAAAAAGCTGCTAACCTCCGGCGATTATGATTTGATGATTCTTGACGAAATCAACGGAGCCACAGCTTTCGGGCTGATAGATGTCGAACAGGTGCTTGAACTTATCCGCCTGAAACCGGCAAATGTGGAGTTGGTTCTGACAGGCCGTAATGCAGCCGAACAGGTTATTGAAGCTGCCGACTTGGTTACGGAAATGCACGACATCAAGCATTATTATCAGGCAGGAGTGCCTGCACGAATAGGCATTGAGATGTAAGGTGGCTGTTTTCGCGTTAGTCAACTAGGCCACCTTGGTACACTTTGCGTCACGTTCACCCAAAACATACATTTTGAGTTTTGTGCCGTGTCGTTTTTGTTGGTTAGAAAATATTCCATTAATGTAGAAGGAGGAAGTAATCAATGGCTGAAAGAACTTTACGCGTACTTGTCGGAAAACCAGGTTTGGACGGACATGACCGGGGAGCTAAAATTGTTGCACGGGCCTTCCGTGATGCAGGCTTTGAAGTTATCTACACCGGCCTACACCAGACTCCTGAGCAGATTGTCTCCGCCGCTATCCAAGAAGACGTCGACTGTGTTGGCCTGTCCATCCTTTCAGGTGCCCACAACACTTTGCTGCCCCGCGTCACAGAGTTGCTGAAAGAAAAAAATGCTTCCGATATCAAAGTATTCGGCGGCGGTGTTATTCCCGAAGACGACATCCCAGGTCTTAAAGCAGCAGGCATCCTGGAAGTGTTTACTCCGGGCACCTCGACCGACGACATCGTGAAGTGGGTCCGTGGTAATGTTGTTCCGCGTGCATAAAAAGTTATTTGTTTTAACTTTTTCGCTTATCGCTTAAGATCAGACCTCTCACAAGCTGCCTGCATTTGGGCGATACCATTACATTGTCTTCGCTATGAAACCCGGAACCGGGTCGGGCATATTCTTCCCGCCTCCGCTTCCGGGTTTATACATCCCTCTCCACAGGAATAATCTCATGCAACTAGCAAATTTGGTCCTTGATGGTAATATTCGCGCAGCAGCGCGACTAATGCGTGATATTGATGATGCCGTTCCCCAGGCTACCGAAGAATTAAAGTCACTGTATCCTCATACCGGCAACACATACATAATTGGAATCACCGGCCCCCCGGGCGCCGGAAAATCCACGTTAGTCGATCAATTGACGTACACTTTCCGCAACCAGGGCAAGAAGGTCGGCGTAGTCGCCATTGACCCCACCAGCCCCTTTACCGGCGGCGCCATTCTCGGTGACAGAATCCGCATGAGTCGCCACGCAGACGATGAAGGTGTTTTTATTCGTAGCCTGGGTACCCGTGGCGCCCTGGGTGGTCTTTCGCGCTCCACCTCCGACGTTGCTCTCGTTTTGGACGGACTCGGCATGGACGTTGTAATTATCGAGACCGTGGGTGTTGGACAAGACGAAGTTGACATTGTCAAGGCAGCTCACACTACGTGTGTTGTAATGGTTCCGGGACTGGGTGACGATATCCAGGCAATCAAAGCCGGCATTCTTGAGATTGGCGATGTATTCATAGTCAACAAGGCCGACCGCGACGGATCAGACCGGACAGCTCGCGAATTGGAAAACATGCTGGAGATGCGCAAGGCGACAGAGGGCAGTTGGACCCCCAAAGTCATGAAAGTTGTTGCCGCGAGTGGTAAGGGCATCGAAGAGTTAGTCGATGAAATCATGGCTCATCACGAATATCTCTTTTCCAGCGGTTCAATAAATGATTTTCTCAGGGAACGCAATGAGCGCCGCTTTGTTGATATTCTAAGGGACAACCTCTTTAGACAAGCAATGAAATCCATGGAGCAGGATGGTGGCATGGCTTCTGTTATCAACAAAATCGTTGCAAACGAAATTGATCCGTACTCCGCCGCTGAGAACGTAATAGCGAAAATGCTGGGAGCTGCGGCTAAACAATGAAGCATCTCACTCAGGAGGAGAACGCCCATGGCCTTCTCTTGGCTGTCGATCCGCGCATCCGACTGATTGCAGGCGGATTACTGCTTGCGCTTGTTGTGAGTTCGAATTGCAGTACATTTCCCTGGCTGGTAGCCGGGATCTGCCTAACATCAGCTTTTTTTTCCGGCATGACATTGCGTGTGCTCTGTTTGCGGCTGCTGCACCCACTCTTCATCACCGCAATGATTCTTGCGCTCAAAACCTTCATGGGAACTGGCCACAGTCAGCATTTTTTTACTCTTGGCCGGATATCCCTTATTACTCACCCTGAGGGATTCCGTGACGGACTGTTGATTGCGTCCCGTATCATGGGTGCTGCTTCAGTAGCTATTTTGCTCAGCCAGATAATGACCTTTACCGAAACCATGGCTGCTTTGGCATGGCTGCGTGTTCCACGCGGATTTGTGGATGTTTCGTTATTTGCTTGGCGTTCTCTCTTCATGCTTTATGACGGCGCCGGCGTAGTCTACACAGCCCAGAAAAACCGGTTGGGTTACTGTGGACTACGCCGCAGCCTGCGGTCATTCGGCTCCATGGCCGGAATGCTTACCATTCGCGCCATGGATGGGAGTCAGTCAATGACAACTGCGATGATTCAACGCGGTTATGACGGTACCCTTCCCCTGCTGCGCCATTCCCGGCTCAGCATCTCGCAATTTGTCGGCTTGCTTGTATTTGTTCTTGCAGCAACAGCCACCTGGAAACTCCAAAACTAATTATGTCCTCCCTTCGCCTCTCTGCGAGAATAGAATCCTTTCGGTATCCTGACGGCACCGCAGCTTTGTCCAATATCAACCTTGACATTTATCAAGGCGAGTTTTGCGGGATTCTCGGCTCAAACGGCTCTGGCAAGACCACCCTGCTCAAAATTCTGGACGGCATCGTCAAAGATTTCGACGGATCAGTTACCCTTGATGGCGTCAATCTCCGCAAACTCTCTCCAAAGGAGATATACAGCAAAGTCGGACTGGTGTTCCAAAACCCCGACGACCAGTTGTTTGCCCATTCGGTCTATGAAGACGTTGCTTTCGGCCCCCGCAATATGGGATGCAATGAAAAGGAAGTAGCTCGCAGAGTTACAGAGGCTCTGCAGGCCGTTGAAATGGATGCGCTGGCTGCCAAGGATATTCATAACCTGAGCTATGGGCAAAAGAAGCGGGTCTGCATTGCCGGACTGCTGGCGATGGGACATGAAATTCTTCTTTTGGATGAGCCGACTGCCGGTCTTGACCCCATGGGGGAGTATCGCATGATGGAGCTTCTGACCAAACTCAACCGTGAATCCGGAGTGACAATCGTCATAGCTACCCATAGCGTTGATCTTGTCCCGGTATTTCTCAGCCGCTTGCATATTCTCAGCAAAGGTAAGCTTGCTCGTAGCGGCACGCCCGAAGAAGTTTTCCGCGAGCAAAGCGAACTGGCCAATGTCAAATTGCGCCTTCCTTACATCGCAGAACTGATACACCAACTCAAAACCGGAGACAATCTGCAATTCAAACGGATACCGCTGACTGTCGGGGAAGCAAGACGAGAGATTCTGGATCTTTTTGAGCAGGGAAGCGGCAAATGAACTATCCCGGATCGGCGTGACGCCACTGATTCATGAGCTCCGGCAATTGTATTAATTCAGTTGATATATTTCAGCTTTGCTCTATACTCCGATAAAGATATTTTTTAATGCCCTCAGGGGAGCATGACATGATATATATCGGAATCGCGTTGATTATCATGGCCGTCGCATTCTGTATACTCGTGCTGACGCTGATACCGACCATTCTTGCTTTGAAACGAACGGCAGAGTCTGTCAGTTCGCTAAATGACGTGGTTCAACAGGAGCTAAGGCCAGCCATACACGAATTAGGCGCGGTCTTGGCGGAAATAAGAACCATTAGTAGTGGGGTAGCCGAACATACCGACGATGTTAAGTGCTTCATGTCGGCTCTGGGCGAGACTGGTAACAGCTTGCATGCATTAAATCGCACGTTTGGAATAGCCACCACTGTGTTCAACACCACATCTGTCTGGTTATCCGGAGCCAAGGTGGCGGGAAAATACATACTTGAACGCTATCTAAAAAAACGGGGAGGAAACTGATTATGTCTGAAGAAAACGGAATACCCGCAGGAACCGTCTTGGTATCGTTTATGGCTGGCGCAGCAATCGGTGCGGGCCTGGCACTATTGTTTGCACCAAAGAGCGGATCAGAAATGCGTGAAACCATTGCAGACTTTGCCGAAGATGCTGTTGACAAGATTAAAGAATACACTAAAGAAGCCCAGGAAAAGATCAAAACAGCTATTGATGAAGGTAAGGACACATTTAGCGAGAAAAAGTCCATCCTGACATCAGCTATCGAAGCCGGTCGCGAAGCAATGCAAAAGGAGAAGGAAAGCTCCACCACTTTGTAACCCTTTACTTATTTTACCGTAAAGCCCGCCTCGGCGGGCCTTTTTTTGCCCATTCTCAACACTGTTGAGATGCCTTCAAAAACTTCATCGCCGTTGGGTGCAAGCCTTTTTCCATTTTCACATAGACGTTTCCCCCTCCAATGCCATTTATGTTATCCTGATACTGTTACCGTTCTTTATGATCTTGGTCTATGTCGACAGAATCGTTGCCAGCCAGAGGGGAATTGAGCTGATATCTACAGAGATGGCGCGCAGCAAAAAAATGCAACGTATGAAAGGCAAAGAGGCCCAGGCTGTGCAAACAGCCGTTTCACAAGTACTGGGAGAAGATTGACTTTCCCCGGGAACTCCGTTATAGTTGCAAACCTATGTTTTATCGAGTCAGATCAAAATATTTACTAGCACTCATCGGCATGTTTACATGCGCCCTTCCGAGCTACGCAGCCGAGGCAAACCATTCGTTGCTCGCTGAGTTGAGCCAGCCATCTTCTACGGCTTCCACGGCACTAGAAACGCCGGCACTGGTTTCGCATGTGGACACGGAGGAAGAGGAAACACCTGTTCCGGTTTCGGAAATCTTTACCCTGCAGGAACTTAAGATCAGGCAAGCCGACAGCGTTGAACTCGAATTACCCGACACGGATCTGCCATTGTCGGATATCCCCCTGACCCTCAACAGTAAGGTCCAGTACTTTCTTTACCACTTCCAGACAAGAGGCAAACCATCATTTTCCCGTTGGCTTTCCCGATCTTCCAGATACATTCCGATGATGAAGGAAATCCTCAAGAAACAAGGCATGCCCGAAGATCTGGTCTATGTCGCCATGATCGAGAGCGGTTTCCACATGCATGCCCGCTCTTGGGCAAACGCAGTGGGCCCTTGGCAATTCATTTCCGATACCGGCCGTCGTTATGACCTGCGCATTGACCAATGGGTTGATGAACGCAAGGATCCCGTCAAAGCGACGACCGCCGCAGCTCTTTACCTAAAAGAACTCTACGGCATGTTCAACGGTGACTGGTATCTCGCGGCGGCCGGATACAACGCCGGAGAAAATAAAATCCTGCGCGCAATCAATATGTACAATACCAATGATTTTTGGGAGATTTCCCGTGGTTCGTACCTGAAGCGCGAAACCAAAGAATATGTTCCCAAACTGCTGGCCGCCGCCATCATAGCCAAAGAGCCAGCCCGTTACGGTTTTTCGGACATAGCCTATCTCCCTCCCATTGAATTCGATACGGTTACTATTCCGACTCGTACCGATTTGGACCTGGTAGCCCGGCTTTGCGGTACAACTTACGAAACCATCAGGGACTTGAATCCTGATTTGCGCCATTGGTGTACTCCACCCAATTATCCCGATTTTGAGTTAAAAATTCCCAAGGGAACCAAGCAGAAATTTGAACTGGAGTTCCAAAAGATCCCTGTCGAGCAACGTTTTACTGAAAAACAACTTTATACTCGTTATCAGGCTCGCAGGAACGATTCACTCAAATCCATCGCCCGTCGTTTTAATGTTTCTCATGACGATTTATCCCAACTCAACGGACTCTCCAAAAAAAAACGTATCACTGGAAAAACGCTCATAATTCCCGTAAAACAAACGGTTGACTTCCGTCGCGAGGGACGCGCAAACCGCAAAGCCGCCAAAAACGGTTATGCCAAGTACCATATAGTCAAGAAGGGCGATACGCTGGAATCGATTGCCAGGCAATTCAAGGTTTCTCCAAAGCTCCTTTCGAATTGGAACAACCTGAAGGGGAAAATTGCTCTTAAGCCGGGCCGTCGTATAATCGTCGCCCTTTTTACCGAAAAAAACGGGGAGATGGTTCCTGCCGGCACTAAAGGCTGACGCCTTCCGGAATATCTGTAATCAATCAGTGAAAGGAAGGACCGATGTATAATTTTTTGATAGCAGCGGGGATAGCTGTGATCGGGCTGCTGCTTCTGCTCCTCAAGCTTACCTGGTGGGGCGCGCTACTGATCGCCCTGGTCATCTTCACTGGTATTTATGTCATCCTCGTTCGCATTACCATGAAAAAAGTCATGGCTGCTATTGAAACAGCCAGTAAAGACCTGCATGCGCAGCGATTCGAAAAAGCCATCCGCATTTTGAAGGACGCCTTGCAGTACGGGAAATGGCAAATCTATGTCGAAGGGCAGATCAACTCCCAGATTGGCTCCATCTACTATATAAAACGCGATTTTTCCAACGCGTTTCCCTACCTTGAAAAATCATTCTTCAAAAACTGGGCATCCATGGCAATGCTGGCCATCTGTTACATGAAACGCCAGAAAAAAGATATGATGACCAAAACTTTCGAAAAAGCCGTTCAATGGAGTTCAAAAGAGCCGCTTTTGTGGAATATCTACGCCTATTGCCTCAATGATTGCGGCGAAACAACCAAGGCAAAAGAGGTTCTTGAAAGGGGCCTCAAAAAACTGCCCAGCGATACCCAAATTAAGGAAAACCTGGAAGCGCTTACAGAAGGCAAGAAAATGAAGATGCGCAGTTACGGTGACATGTGGTTCCAGTTTCATCTGGAGAGCGTTGCCGCTGTACAAAAACATCAGATGGCGGCCATGGGCGGCCGAATGCAACGTCGTAGCAAGGCGGGAAAAAGATAACAGCTGTTTGATTTTTTGACCAGCTTACCAATAAGAGAGGGGCTTGCGTTACAATTGCGCAAGCCCCTCTCTCTATTTGGTGAGATACATAGAAAATAACTTTTTGAGTCTGCGTTCAAATCCAACCCACTTCCGCAGTTGAGAGGCCATAAAGACTTGACCTCTTCCATCTCGTTTCTACAATGTAAATGGTAGTAATTTTTTCAACTCTTGCCCCATTTCCCGGACATGGAAGGAGGCGCCTCATGCGCAATACAAACGTCCGTTGGATCAAATCATTCATTCTCTTGATGTCCATGTTGTTTCTTTGCTCGTCCTGCGCCACTCCCGGAGCACTGAAGTCAAATGACGAGGGGCTTCCACGTCCTGGTGCGAAAGTTACAGTGGGTGCAGTTACGAATGTCGGTGGGAGCACATCCGAGCTGCATATCGAACAAAAATTGCAGGATGAGCTCCGCCAGGCGCTGCAAGAGGAAAACATCCTTGCCGGCAGCACGACGGCCCCTGCCGCTTTCCGCCTGGATCTGCGCATCACCCGCTATGAGTCTGGCAATGCCTTCAAGCGCTGGTTGCTTCCCGGATATGGGAGCACCGTGCTTGAACTGGAAGGAGAGTTGACAGACAGCAAAAACGGAAATCGGGTTGCACTCATCAAACAAGAACGCATGGTGGCTTTTGGCGGCCTTTATACCATTGGCGCCTGGGCAACCATCGTCAGCCAGGCGGCGAGGGATCTTGCCCGGGAATTGAAGACCCGCATCGAGAAGGGGGGCGATTTTGTCGTGGTCGCGGAGCCCCGCTCGGAAAGAGGAACGGCGGTCCCGCCCATGACGGCACCCTTGCGGGTTGCGGTTGCGCCAACAAACGATCAGCGCCAGGAACGGGGGCGGATCGGTGAGCGCTTTGCCGCTTTCGGCGTGAAAATGGGGGATGTATATCCCTCTCGGCAGGTCTCCGATTATTTTCGGGAGGCAGTCATCGACGAAGTTCAGTTGATGGGAAACCGAGTAGTTGAAACGGGCGAAGATGTGAAAATAACGCCAGCACTGATCAAATTCTGGGTGGCAACCGACACAACCCCCCTGTATTGGGATATTGTATCCGAGGTCGAATGCCGGTTCAATTTCACGTGTACGCGGCCCGGCTGTCCCCCCGCCGAGCGAAAGTACGCCGCAAGGAAAAGCGACCGGACCTATGTCTGGCCGTCCGCCACGTTAATGTCCAAGGTCTTGAACGAGAGCATCGATGCATTATTTGATCAGATGCGGTCCGATGTAATCTGGGAAACGTTTGCACCGGCTCAACCCAAGTAGGAATAATTGGGGTTGCTTTTTATCGTTGTTTTGACTCTTCCATGGCAAAGCATTGCATCAACTGGTGATGGTTTCGGGGCGGAGAGCTGCATGCGGTTATCAATCCGTCGTCAGTCATTCGGCGATACAGCTCCGCAACTTTTGGAACCCCAATGCCGAAATGTTTTAACTCTTCCATAACCTCCGGCAGTTCGGTCGCGTTCCAGGTTGCGGCGCAGCGTCCCGCTTCCAGCACACAGACTCTGTCGGCCCACTGGTACGCAAAGTCGATATCATGAGTGGCAGTGATGATCGTCATACCGCTGTCGTGGAACTGTTGCAGCAGAGCAGTCAACTCGAGCTGCATGGCCACGTCCAGGCCAGCCATCGGCTCGTCCAGTATCAGCACTTCCGGCTCCATAGCCAGTACTCCTGCAATGCAGACCCGTTTTTTCTGGCCGTAACTCATGGCGTGTACTGGGCGATCGGCGTATTCCAACATGCCGACCGCAGCAAGGGACTGTTCAACCCTGTTACGCGCCTCTTCCATGGACAGGCCCAGGTTCAGGGGGCCGAAAGAGACATCTTCACGAACGCTTGCCGAAAAGAGCTGGGCATCGGGATTCTGGAAAACCACCCCGATCCGGGAACGGACCATGCGCAATCCTTGGCGGCCATACTGCAGCGGAATGCCGTCAAGTAGCACATCGCCCGCTTGAGGACGAAGTACCCCGTTACACTGGAGAAAGAGCGTCGTCTTGCCTGCACCGTTCAACCCGAGCAGCGCGGTACGTCTGCCTCGTTCAAAAGAAATGGAGCATGTTTCCAGGCCTCTGTTGCCATCAGGGTAACGATAGCAGACATCGTGCAATTCGAGAATTATTTCGCTGTTTGTCGTCATGGTCATATGGCTGCCAGGGCGATCAGCGCGCTTCCCGCTGCAAGGCTGATCAGTAAAGTTCGGTGGCCAGCCGGATAGACAGGTGTCAAAAAGCAGAGAGGGCCATCATTTGCCCGCGAGAAAGCCGCCCGCTGCAGCGCCTGGGAGCGTTGCCATACCTGAACCGTCAGAGACGCGATCATGATTCCCAATGAATGCAGGGCAAACCGGGGAGTGGCATATCCCAGGCGTGCGGATTGAGCGGTCGCGATATCGCGCGTTGCTTCCATGAAAATGAACAGGGTGCGGTAACAGAGCGTCATCAGATCGGTCAACACCGCTGGAAAACCGATTTGACGCAGCAGGCCAATCAAATCATTGAGTGGGGTAGTAAGCGCAAGGAACAGCAACGCAGCCAGACAGGCCAGGGAGCGCTCCGCGACGCGCAAAGCCGAAGCGAGCTGCGCTTTGCTGCTACTGTAATAGAGCCAGGGATAGTGAGGCTGCCAACCAATTGAGACCGCCAATGTCGCCCCGCTGATCAACAGGAAAATCAGTGGTGCGGCACTGACGCGCAGATAACAGCGAAACGGAATCTTTGCACCGTAACAGGTTGCCACCACCAAGAGCGCCGTAACCAAGAAAGCATTCCAGGGTGCTGAAGCGACAAACGCTGCAATTATGCCGCACGATGCAAAAACACATTTGGCGGCAGGATGTACTCGTCGCCAGCGATTCGAGTAGGAAAACCGTTCAATCAGCATCGTGTATTACTTTCCGGCGATCGAGTTTTGCGCGGGTTACGGAACTTCCCAGCCAGTAACCGATAAAACCTGCTCCCAGCGCTGCCTGCAGAGCAAACAACAGGGAACCGATTTCATTGCTGGGCGGCTCCATCAAAGGTTTGAACCAGGGTTTGTACTGCGGCGCAATGGTTGAGATAGTATTCTTGGCCTTGTCGTCGGCACCGGCAAAGATCTCCACCTCTTTACCATCCGGTCCCGGCGCGGGGCGTTTCACCAGCCAAAGCGGAATAGCCACCAGGAATATGACCGAGGTCAGGAGAATCATGTTCTGGTATCGCTTCATGCCCGTGCCTCCTCCGTTACCACGTTCATGTCGTTCAGTTCTTCGCGATTGAAACGCAGCAACGCATTCATAACAATAACCGTGAGCAAGCCCTCGCTGATTGCCAGAGGTATCTGGGTCACGGCAAATACACCGGAAAATTTGATGAATGACGCTGCGAAGCCTCCGGTTGGATCGGGAAACGCCAGTGCAAGTTGGCAGGAGGTTGTGACATAGGTCAGCAGATCCCCGCACGATGCAGCGAGAAAAACGGCCACGCCGAAGGGAAGCCGGACAGTGCGGGCCGCTTTGAAGAGTGCAGCTGCTGCAAAAGGCCCCACAATGGCCATGGAAAAGATATTGGCTCCGAGAGTGGTTAATCCTCCATGCGCCAGCAACAATGCCTGAAAAAGCAGCACCACGGCGCCTATTGGCGCCATGGCGGCCGGGCCGAACAGCACCGCCCCCAAGCCGGTGCCGGTCGGGTGAGAACAACTGCCGGTGACCGAAGGCATCTTCAATGCCGAAAGAACAAAGGTGAAAGCCGCGGCCACTCCGAGAAGCATGCGATGTTCCGGATTATTTTTGATTCTTTTGTTAATGGAATACAGTCCATAGGCAACAACCGGAGCAGAGGCAATGCTCCAGCCGATGGCGTGCTTGACCGGCAAAAAGCCTTCCATGATATGCATGACGATTCTCCCTTCCATGTGATGCAATTCCGGTTTCAAATCAAAGATGATATCAAGGCGGCGAGGAAGAAGGCGACGGAGGCGTACAAATAGTACGTTGAGGAGCCTTCGACGAGCCAACGAAGATAGCGCTTTGATTTGGAACCGGAATAAGCATAAAAAAAGTCCGCATATGCCGAAGCTACATGCGGACTTTCCGTATTCAAAGTCTTGTAAAAGCTTCACTCTCCCTTTACCACGGGGAACTGTTGAGTGCTGAGATCAGGCAGGTCTTCTGGCTCGCGAGTCATCCTCCGGGCACCTTCCCAGCCTTTGGCCAGTGGCGCTTGCCCTTCGTCATCGCTTACAGCGGCGGGTCCGCGGGGGATTCACACCCCTCTTCCCTATCAAGCCCTTGCGGGCACCGTGATCCGGATATTCTGTTTTTATAAACTCACATCTTATACTGACTCTCAGCCAAATAGCATAATACGCTTTCGTGTGTCAAGGCTTCTTGCTGGATCGGAATTACGTAAATCCAACAAAACCGGCACTAGCTCTTCCTTGGCTTCAATTTTGGCCAGCTCTTGGAAATATCGAACTGCAGCATGACATAGCCGTAATCCACATCCTTGTCCGATCCGGTGGCATCGCGGAAGAACCTGCCGGTAAAGAAATGGTCGTAGCCCATAACGAGGGAGAAGCGGTCGTTCAGGGTATAGGTGAGAGTGAAATCGGTTTCCAGCCCAATGTTCCGACTGAAGCCGTCCGGTACGGCATTGGCGTAAAAATAGCGCCAGGCAGCGGAGAAATTGAGATCTTTCATGACCTCAAATCCCCATCCCAGGTTGAATACTTGCAGACCGCTGGCATGGTAGTTTCCGGCATTGACTCCGGAGAGGTCGGCGATCAAGCTCATGTCGCCGGTAAGGGAGGTGTCAGTGGCCGGTTGGTGGAATTCACGACGGCTACTGACGCCATTGGCTGCGTCCTTGCTACCCGATCCGTAGGCATAGCTGGCAAAGAAGGTATTTTTTCTGCCCAGCAAGTCGGTTTCGAAGGTCGCATCCGCATGACCGCCCCACGCGTCGATATCACCGTTATTTCCGGTCGTGGAATTGAAGGCCCGGCCAGTCTCATACACCGGCTCGAATTCCAGGGAAACAGGGCCAATTTTGGCTGTTCCGCGCAACCCCCAGATCGTCGTATTCTCGCCAGAGTGATGGTTGAAAGAGCCGGTGTCGTTGATGCCATAGGCCTCCAGTACGGCGCCTTCCCCAAGAGCATAGCTGACATAACCGCCAGCGAGATATCCTTTAAAACCTCCGCACCAGGGACGGGCATACCAGCCGCCCAGCAGATCGATCGTCAGAGCGCTGGTTGGCTTGATGCGCAGCCGGGTCGCATCAAATGTCAAGCCCTGGTAAAAGCTGTTGGCGCCCAGAATGAAAGCGCTGCCATACACCAGTTCCTGCCGTCCGACTTTCAGGGCCAGAAGCTCGCTGTCCGGGAGTCTTCCTTCCACGAATCCCTGGTAGAGCGAAATATTGCTCCGGTACTGACTTCCGCCGGTATAGCCGTATCCCTGCCCCTCGACATGAATGTCGATGTAATCAGTCGGATGCCAGTAGGCATAGGGTAAAACCCGATAGACAAGACGTCCCTCGGAATGGCCCGGATTGTACGAGAAATCGGGCAGCCGCTGGTTACCGGCCGCTTCACCTCTGAGAAATCCCTTAACACCTGTTTTGAGCAGAAACGGTGGTTCTTCGGGCTTGGCAAGCATTTTTTCGATAGCTTCCCGGAGCGTCGGATACCCTTCCACCCCTTCCAGCTCTTTTTTCAGAGCCTCATGCAGCCTGGAGATGCGCTCCAGGTCTTCTTTGGGCACGGCATCAGCACCTTCTTTGTCGCATTTACCCTTTATCTTCTTGATAACCGACAAGAGGCAAGAGGCAACTTCACCCTTTGAACACGGCTTTCCCTCCACCACTACGGAGTCGGGGAGTTTTTTTTCCGCCGCATACTTTCTGCCAAGTTCCGCGACGTCTTTGCACGCCCAATGCTCTCCGGTTACCTGGGCGGGAATCTGGTCAACATCTTCCGCAGCGAATGCAGGAGGTTGGAAAGTGGTCAGTGTCAGTACGCACAGGCAAATGGCATATGATAGCTTTATCATTAAAAATTCCCTCCATTGTAAATATCCGCATTTCATATCAGCAGATGAATCAAGTCAACCATGAAGTTATTGACCATGTGACAAAGCCCGCTTCAGAGCCGACTGGAGCCTATTGCGTTGCATACTAATTTCATAAACGTGCTACACCTGATTAAAAAAAGAGGGCTTCAAAAAGACCCAAATACCAAAAAAATCACGCAGCGGCCTGCGTCAAACCTGCGCTAACCGATTAGCGAATTTTTGACGTGTGTAGCACTATTTTTAAATTAGTGCAACTCAAATTTATCGAAAAAGCAACCATCGCAACAAAATAGTGGAGAGAGCAGGTGATAAATCCACAGGAAATAGCATTGACCAGCTACAGGGTGCACATTACCTGGCGCACCTTATATTCTCCTCCGATGACCACATACTCACCCTCGCCTTTCATGATGCTGCCGGGCAGTAGATCATTGTAAAAGAATATCTTGCAGAGAGGCACAACGACCTCCCACACCGTAGAGCCGAACTCCCAGGCTCGTTCCTCATCTGAGGTAAAGGAAACCAGGTTGTTCAGCCGCACGATCTGTTCGCGCTTGCCGACCTGTTCCAGGACTGTGTGCTCGCTGGCATCATAGGTGCCGCGGTAGAGAATAATGGTTGTCGTGGCGGGGTACTTGTGGGCCAGCTCGAACTGGCAGTATTCGTACAGCAGGTCAAGCTGGGATTGAATGGCATTGGTGCGGGAACTGCCCTTCATGACATCCACGGAAAACTCGAAGTAGGCCTCGCCATGGATATCGGAAATGGGGGCGCGGTGGAAAGTGGGAGCAATGCCGATCCTGCTCTCCACCCAGCGTTTGAGTACCGCGCCTTCGATTGAATTGGAATCCATCATCCAACCACGCAGAAAACGGAGATAACTGTTTTTGATGCTTTTGCGGGCTGTGGCCGTAGCCTGATCCTGCCAGTGGTGCAACTGAAATTTGACCGACATGAAATCATTGAAAACCAGAGCGCGTTCTTCCTGGTTCGGGATAGCCGCCAGCTTTTCGAACAGAAAACGGTTACCTTCTCTGACGCCCTGAATCTCCAAGGGCTGCGGATTTTCATTGAAATGAGGGGAAGCGATTACCCATGGTGGAAGAGAGCAGTAATTGAAAGAACAGTGAGCCATGAGTCATCACCTCATTGTGAAATGCAAAACAATATATTCAGAGGATCTTGGCCAGCTCTACCAGCGTCGTCTTGATCGGTCCTGAAACGACAAAGGGTTCAATGCCCAGATTTTCCAGTTCTCCCCGGGGATGTTCACCTATCTGGGCGGTTGCTACCGCCCGGCATCCCCGTAGCGCGGCGCCAATTTCCTTCAATACGCGACTACGCAACGGATTTTCGGGATCGAAGCTGCAATAGCGCTCGACTTTTTTCTCGTCAACCAAATTGACATTGCCCTGTTCCACTTCATAAATCAAAAAGCGTTCCGCATGGCCGAAATGCTGATTAATCTCTCTGCCATCCTTGGATGCAACCGCGATTAGCATGATGCGCCTCCTTAAATCCGGGATCAGGGACCGGAGAATGGGGCTATTCAAACCATTCCCTCGTCGCCGGCCCCTCGTCCCCGACTTCTGACCCACAGTTACAGTGCTACTGGTTCAAAACTGAAGCATTTCTTGCCGCATGTTCGGCTACAGGCCTGACAGCCAATGCAGTTTCCCGCATGAACAACGGTCATGTAACCTCTGGCTGAATCATCTTCGTCAACCTCTTCATACGCCAGTACATCCCTGACGCAAACCTTGAAGCAGCGGCCGCAACCAATACACAGCTCGCTGTCGATACTCTTGACGAATTGTGGCGTCCACTCCGACAAGTCGCGCCTCAAACCGGTAATATATGCCATTTGCTTCTACCTCCGTGTTATTTATGTGTTTTCTGTTGTGTGTAGTGCTCGCGTTTTTTACAAGAACAATGCAGTTTTCAAGGTAATTCTACCGGTTCGAAGCTGAAACAGCCTTTGGGACAGGTACGGCCGCAAGCGCCGCAACCGATGCATTTTTCAGGGTTGAGGACTTTCATGAATGCCTTGATGGTATCGGTATCATCATCCACTTCTTCCTCAAAAGACAGGATGCCTTTTGCGCACGCCTTGAAACAGCGGCCGCAGCCGATACAAATTTCCTTGTCGATACTGGTGACAAACTCGGGGGTCCAGACCTGTTTATCTCTTGTCAGACCTGTTATGTACGTCATAGTGTAACTCTCCTTTTTTTGATCGCAGCGGTACCGTGATTACCCTGCGGTAGTATCTCCGGTCAAACTAAGGTCTGCCCCGGTGAGATATTCCAACTCCAAATCAAGAATGAAATCAAGGCGGCGAGGATTGAGGCTACGAAGATAGCGCCTTGATTTGGAGTTGGAATTATTCTTCGTCGAACGCAGGGGTTTGCCCCTTATTCATCGCCTTTCTCAGCCATGGTGGCGGATTGCCGCGCAGCACTTCCTGGAACCGCTCCACCGTTGACTTGAGACTTACCTCGCTGCCGGTCTTCATGGGATGGATCTTCAGTGCCACCAGCTTGGCTGCCGCCGGTCCGCCGATCTGCATGGTGTACACGATGGCGCAATCGGCCAAAAGCTTTGCCCGCGCCGCAATGCGATCCTCTTCATCATCTCCATGTTCGCCCACATTAATAGCTTCCAGAAAGAAGGCATCCTCAGGCCCAACTTCCCAAATGTGAAATACTTCCGTCTGACCAAAGTGCTGGTCGATCATTTCGCCGGTCTTTGTCGTAAATGCAATTTTCATCGGTCACTCCTTTTCGGCAGAAACAGTTTCAGTTATGCGCCAACTTCTGCGCTTCCTTGGCGTTGGCCTGGAACAGATTGGCCACTTCGAACAACAGATTCAATGTTCCGCGGTAGCCGACCCATACCTTCTGGTGGGAGCCCAGACGGTCAAAAACCGGCAATCCGGCCCGCAGGTGGGCACCGATCTTGAGTCTGGCTGCGGCCTGACGGCCATTGCTGTTGGCAACCAGCAGGGCAGCCCCTGCCGCAGCACTCTCCAGATCCTCCAGATCGCCCACAAAGACATTGGCACAGGGCAAGGCATCCAAACCACGTGTCCGCGTGGCGCTCAACGCCGCCTGGATTTCACACCCCATGCCATGCAGAAAGCCGGTCAGGGTTTTCAGGTTGTCGGACTCCAGAGCCAAGGCGACTTTCTTGTTGCCGAACTGGTAGTGGCTGTCCACCATGGCGTCCATCAGGCGGCTGCGCCAGCGGCGCTGTTTGTCCGGGATGGGACAGCCCGATATGGCGCTGATAGCCTCCATGAAAAGGTCGGTTTCGGCCAATCCGGAAAGCGAGGTAAAACCGTACGCCGGTATGCCGAACTTCTCTTTCATCTTCAAAGCTGCCTTGGACAGGGAGTCACCGATGTAGATCGTGGCTGCGCTACGACCGGCCCTGCGAATGGCCTCCACAGGAATGCCGCCGGTGGAAAGCGGCGAAACCACCTCATCGATGTGGCCGTCCATGGCGTTGGATATGTCGGGAATGGTCAAAACCGTCAGGCCGAAGGCTTCGATCAATTCCCTGATCTCTTCAACATCCGCCGGTGTCAGATGAGCTCCTGGCAGCAGGTTGACTTGGCCAGGAACGGTTTCGCCCCCCTCCGGCAATGTGTTCAGAATTGCCTCAACCGCAACGGCATACCCTTCCTGCAGCGAGCCGCAATAATCGGGGGTAGCGGCGTGGATGATCGGCGTATCAACCATTTCCGGGTTTTCCTGGCGAAAGTGGGCAATTGCGCTCTGCACGTCATCACCCATGGTTTCGGTGAGACCGGAGGTCATCACGCCGACCACGGCCGGTTTAAACTTTTCAATGACCCGTTTGATGCCCTTTTTCAGGTTTTCCCACCCGCCGAAGATGGCGGAATCCTCGCTCATGGCAGTTGCGTTGAGCGCGATGGACTCTTTGTAATGGCGGGAAAGCTGCAACCGGATAAAGGTCGAGCATCCCTGGGCGCCGTGCAACAAACCGAGCATATTATCGATGCCCAGGTAAGCCATGGTCGCCCCCAGGGCCGGTGAGTTTTTCTGGGGATTGACGATGGCGTTTTTTGTAGAGACCTTGACCCGAGAAGTGGACAGATCCTCGGCAAGGAAGCGCTCGCCATGCCCTTCGGCCAAGGCCACGTCGGCGGCCACTTGTTCCGCGTTCTTTTCCCAGGGTGCGGGAGTGTTCAGGACCGGCCAGATCGGATTATTGACCGTCAGGTCAAGCTGCCGCGAGAACGTCACCATGCCTTCATACCCGGCATAGGGGTGGCTGCGGCCATGGTTGATATCCAGAAAAGGAGTTTTGGTCTTGAGCGCCAGAAACTTGGTCTTACCACCGGCAACGATCAGGTCGGGCATTTTTTCCCGCATCACGGACAGGAGCCCGGCAGTGCTGGTATCCTCGATAATGCGTGCATCGGCGTGCATCAACGCCTTCATGCGATAGAAATCTTCTAGCGTCGAATTCTGGGTGCCGGCCGCCAGGATTTCCACTCCCAGCTCGCGCAGCGCGTTGACCATGGACCAGGTTTTGACGCCACCGGTGAACAGCACCGCCCGTTTTCCTTCCAGTCGGGCGCGATAAGGGGCGATACTCTTGCGGCAAGTTTCTTCCTCTTCAGCCAGCAGTTTTTCCACCCGGTCCTGCATGATCCTCTTTTCCAGCCCGTTGACCGTGTTGTCCAGCTCAAGGGCGATATCCCGCAGTGCCTTGGCCGTGTCGGTCATGCCGTAAAACGACTCCTCCAGGTACGGCATGCCATAGGTTTTTTGCATCTTCTTGGCCAGGTTGGTCAGGCTCTTGGAACAGATGATCACGTTCAGCTTGGCGCGGTGGGCATAACGCAGATCCTCGAACTTGGCATCGCCGCTGAAGCAGGACAGAATCTGGATTCCAAGCTTGTCAAACAGCGGCAGCATGCCCCACAGGTCACCGGCAATGTTATACTCGCCGATCAGGTTGATGGGATACTCGCCCAAAACCGGCGGCTCTGCCGTGCCGATGACATGCTTGAACATGATTTCGCCAGCCAGGCGGTTGCCGATATTCTTGTCGCCGATAAAACCGGGGGTATTGATGGGAATCACCGGCATGTCGACTTTTTCCTGGGCCGCCTTGCAGACCGCCTCCACATCGTCGCCGGTCATGGCAGTTACGCAGGTAGCATAGACAAAGATGGCTTTGGCCTGGTCATGGTAGCGCTTGGCAAGATCGAGAATTGCCTTGTAAAGCTTCTTTTCGCCGCCAAAGACGACATCATTCTCCAGCATTTCGGTGGTAAATCCGCGGCGAAACAACTGGGAATCGGAAGAACGGGCGCCGCGGTTGTCCCAGGAGTTGCCGGCACAGGCGATCGGGCCATGCACCAGATGGATGACATCGGTGATCGGCATCAGCACGACACGCGCTCCGTCATAGGCGCAACTACGTTCGGTCCCCTCCCCTGGTTCGGATTTCTTGCAGAATTTGGGGGCACCCTTGTCGTGGGTTTCACATTCGGTTACATCGTAATAATCTGGTTTGGCCATGGGAAATCTCCTGCCAGTCAACCGCTCAATAAAAAAGGCGCCCAATTTCATCCACGATGAAGTTTATTGGCGCCGTTGCCATTGATCGCTGTGGTTTTAAATTGTGTACTACCGTTGCAGTTCTTTTAGCACTTGCCGTGCCAATTCAAACTAAAAACGTAACCTATCGTAACAATTAAAGTTATATCTACAGCGACACAAAAACCCTTTAAACAATGCCTTTTTTTTGTGCACAAATATCTACTGGCCGCCCAAACAACACCTGCCATACTCACGCCGGCCATACATTTAATTTGACTTGAGCTGCAATTTACAGCAAATGCATTATTTACAAAAACACTAAACATTTTCAGCAGCAATACCGAAGAGATTAAGTGATAAAATGTCACACAACCACAACATGTTTGTGGCTTGATAATTGCTTGAATAACATAAAGTCAATTCTCGGCATCTTGCTGGCACTACTACGCCCCGCATCATGCGTACCCCGTCGCGGAGAAACAGTTAGGCAGTTTCAATCGCACCTGGCCTCTCTCCCTGGGTATCAGCATTATTTCCACCCCTGGCCACAGCAAGGCGCCTATAAATTAATCAGTTTTGTCTCTCTTTGTATGGACGCGACATTGCCGAAAAGAGTGGCGTTTTTGTTGTAACTGGAACTAACACACACTCATGAAACAGACTAAACACTCATTGCAGCGCTTGACTCTCATCGCAGCCTGGAGCATCTCCCTACTGATCGGAGTAATACCACCAGCCGCCTATTTTCTGATTTCGCATGAACACCTTCGGAGCGAACTTAAATTCCGGTCAGAGCTGATTGCCAGCGCCGTAACCAGCCGCATCGAAGCCAACCATGAACTGTGGCGCCATGAGGAATCCAGGCTATCGGAACTGCTTGAGCGAAGCACGAAAGGCGCCGCTCCGGAAACAGAGCGTATTCTGGATATCTCCGGCAGCCTCGTCGCCACAAATAAAAAAAACGTCCCTATGCCAACTGCATCATACGGGCGCAACATTTACGATGCCGGTACCCTGGTTGGCCGCATCGAGGTATCCCGCTCACTGCGCCCATTACTTTGCAAGACACTCCTGGTCGCCGTTTGCTCAACCACCATTGCAGCAATCCTGTTTTTAGTACTTCGCACACTGCCATTGCGTATCATAACAAAAGCATTTCAAGCGCTGGAGGAGAGTGAGAAAAAGTACCGTTCCCTCTACGAAACCATGAAAGAAGGTATGGCGCTACACCGGGTGGATTTTGACGAAAACGACGAGTTTTACACCCTCACCGTTATTGACGCCAACCCCAGTTGCTTGGCCATGTTTGACAATAATCGTCAAAAGGTTATTGGAAGCAACAGTTTTGCGCTGTTTGGAGCAACCTTTCGCGAGTTCCTATCAGAACTGCTGCAGGTGCTTGAGCACGGTGATACCATTTCGTTCGAACTATGTCTGCCGGGGACGGATAAATTCTATAACGTACAGGCCTTTTCACCTGACAAGAGCCTCATTGCAACCCTGTTTGAAGACATTACCGAACGCAGAAAATCGGAACAGCACATTCAAAAAATGGCCTATTTCGACAATTTAACCGGGCTTCCAAACCGTGCTCTCTTCCTCGACCGCCTCGGTCAGGGCATGGTGCGGGCTAACCGGGAAAAGACGAACCTGGCCGTACTTTTCCTCGATCTGGACCGTTTCAAAAGTATTAACGACACCCTTGGACACGCCGTAGGTGATCAACTGTTGATAGAGGTCACCCAGCGCCTGAACCGGCATATCCGCTCCAGCGACACCCTGGCCCGTTTGGGAGGAGACGAATTTGTTGTTGTCGCCACCAATCTCGTGGACAAGCTGGATGCCTCATACATTGCCCAGAACCTGATCGACTCGATTCACCCCCCATTTCAGATTATGGGGCATGAACTGCATGTCACAACCAGCATCGGCATCGCACTGTTCCCTGATGATGGCGACACAACCGAAATACTTATCAAGCACGCCGATGTGGCAATGTATTCTTCCAAAGAATCGGGCCGTAACTCTTTCAATTTTTTCTCCCCGTTCATGAACCGGAAAGCTATCCTGCGCATGGAAGTCGAGGAAGGGTTGCGAAATGCTTTGGAACGGGAAGAGTTTTTCCTCGAATACCAGCCGATCATGAATGCCACCTCCGGCACTATCGTCGCCGCCGAAGCGCTCCTGCGCTGGAATCACCCCACCCGCGGCCGGATTGCTCCCGACCAGTTCATACCGCTGGCGGAAGAGACCGGCCTGATTCTCCCCGTGGGTGAATGGGTGCTGCGCAAGACATGCCTCACCATAAAAGCCTGGAGTGACGCAGGTCTCCCACCCATCAGAGTTTCCGTCAATGTTTCCAGCCGCCAGATAGAGCAGCAGAACTTCGTCGAGATCGTCGAAAACATTCTTCGGGACACAGGCGCCAATGCCTCACAACTGGAGCTCGAACTTACCGAAAACAGCCTGGTCACGCACATCGGCAAGAATATACAGGATGCCTTCAGGATGCGGGAGTGGGGGATTTCCGTTGCCATCGACGACTTCGGTACCGGCTACTCCTCGCTGGGCAGTGTCAAAACGTTGCCCATCGACCATATCAAGATTGACCGGTCTTTTATCAAGGATGTCATTACAAGCGGCCATGATCAGGCCGTGGTTGAGACAATTATCGTTATGTCGCAAAAACTTGGAATCAAGAATATTGCCGAAGGAGTTGAAACCGCCGAGCAGGTCCGCTTTCTGCAAGAGCATGGATGCAACGAAATCCAGGGGTTCTATTATCACCACCCCCTTCCGCCTGAAGCTTTCGAAACACTACTACGCGAACAGACAACTCCTTGGGTAACATAACCGGTTTCAGGTGGATGTGTTTTATCATACCCACCCTGCAATTGAATTATAATGAATGTGGGCGTCAAAATAGGCGCCCTATTTTTTGATCTCGCATTGCATTAGCGGAATTAATGCTTATGGTTGTAAGCATGAACCCTATCGTTGAACAGCGGCAACCGGACGCAGAAGAATGGCAACCGCTCTTTTCCGAACATGAACGACGCCTGAACAGGCGACAGGCAGAGATGCTGGCGCTCGTTCTGGACGCGCGATCCATCCCCTGTTGTATCGAAGCTGCGGATACGGAATGGCGTCTGATGGTGCCGAAACAGCACCTGGAAAGTGCCCGCAACGAAATACGGCTCTATGAGGAAGAAAACCGCAACTGGCCTCCTTCTTTGCCGGCTGCGCGAGCATTGATCGAAAATACTCTTCCAACCGTTTCAGTCCTGATCCTGCTGGCGACCTTTCACAACCTTACCCTGCTGGACATTTCCCTGCCGGGAAAGGGCATCGTTGATCTGCACGACCTGGGTACAGCATATAGCGCAGCAATAAAGGATGGGCAATGGTGGCGGCTCGTAACGTCGCTGACCCTGCACGCCGACTTCGTGCACCTGCTCGGCAATCTGACCATCGGCGGCGCGGTGATAATCCTGCTCTGCCGCGAACTCGGATCAGGGCTGGCCTGGAGCCTGCTGCTCGGCGCCGGTATTCTGGGCAATCTTGCAAATGCCTGGGTTCAATCGCCGGATCACCGCTCGCTGGGAGCCTCAACCGCCGTTTTCGGCGCGGTGGGAGTTTTTTCAGCCATCAGCATGCTGCGGCGGAGACATCAGTTTCTGAAGGGACTATTCGTACCGATGGCCGCCGGTCTGGCACTATTGGCCCTTCTCGGTTCCGAGGGAAAACAGACCGATCTGGGAGCGCACCTGTTCGGATTTTTCTTTGGATTGTTGCTCGGGCTGATCACGGATTTTTTTCTTGGCGGGCATACCCGGCCGGGACGCCTGCTCAATGCCCTGCTGGCACTGGCTTCCGCCACAGCGGTTACGGTAGCCTGGTGGCTGGCCTTGACCGTTCCGGGAAACTGACTTGATATTTTTGCCCCTTGATGGAACCGGGCAATGCAAAAAAGGGCGTTCCGCACGGAGCGCCCTTTTTTGCATTGCGTCATATCCCTAAAACTGCTTTCGGCTTATCTCATCATCTCGAAATTGCGTTCATCGCAAGTATCATCGGTAATGTCGATGAACTTGTTGCAGATGGTTGTTACCATGTTGATGACACCCTGATAACCGATCAGGGGAGAGCGATGCAGGTTGACCCGGTCAAAGATCGGGAAGCCGAAGCGGAACAGCGGGATCTTTGCATCATGGGTAATGAACTTGCCGTGGGTGTCGCCGATAATGGCGTCCACCGGATCAGTCATGACCAGGCTGCGCAGGTGCCACAGGTCCTTGTTTATGTAGATCTTGCCGTCCTTGCCGTAGGGAGAGGTGTCGAGCAGCGCCTGGATGTCCTTCGACAACTTCTTGCTCCCCTTGCTGCAGAGAATATGGTACGGCCTGGCCCCCATTTCCAGCAGGAACGAAATGTAGCCCAGCAAATAATCCGGATCTCCGTACACGGCGAACTTTTTGTTGTGAATATACTGCTGGGAGTCGGTCATGGCGTCCACGGCCCTGCCGCGCTCCTCTTTCAGTGATTCGGGAACCGGTTTACCGAACGACTCGGAGAGCATCATAAGGAAATCATCCGTTTTCGCGATGCCGAAAGGGGTCGGCATGGCGAGATGTTTGCCCGAATAGTTGTCCTTGATCCAGCTAAGTGTCTTGGGTGTCGCATACTGACCAAGCGTCATGGTCACCTTGCCATTGATGGAATCTGCCGCATCTTCCAATTTCGTGCCGCCGGGATAGTTCCGGTAGGTGCCGTCCAGGGGCGAATCAAACACATCGGAAATATCGGCCAGCAAGGTATAAGGAATGCCGAACTCTTTCAGGATGCGTTTGTACTCCCGGTAATTGCCGGTGTTGAAATCACAGCCAGCGATCAGGTTGAGCTTGCCGGTGCAGCGCCCTTCCAACTGTTTCCCTGCTGTCAGGGTTTGGAGGATGGAGAGCAGCATGGCGTCATAACCGTGGATATGGGACCCGTTGAAGCTGGGCGTATTGGCATAGGCGACGGGAAAATCCTGGGGGATGAACCCCTTCTGCCGGGCGTTCTTGATAAAGGCAGTCAGGTCGTCACCGATGATCTCCGGCATGCAGGAAGTGAAGAGCCCGATCATTTTCGGTTTATAAAGGGCATAGGCATTTTCCAGCGCTTCGTGGAGGTTGTTCTGACCGCCGAACACTGCGCCGTCTTCTGTCATGGCGTCAGACACGGCAGGCGCCGGCTCGCGGAAGTGACGGGTCAGGGTACTGCGGTAATAAGACGCACACCCTTGGGAACCATGCACGAACGGCAGCGATCCTTCGAAAGCGTGGGCTGCCAGTTCCGCGCCCAGCGGCTGGCAGGTATGCGCCGGGTTGATGACCAGTGCCTGACGGGCAAAGTTCTTTTCCTTATATTCCTCTGTATTGATCCATGCCGCAACCCGATTTACTTCCTCTTCCGGAGTCTCGGTTACGGGTTTGACTGCTAATCCTAGATTGTTTGCCATGATTATTCTCCTTCAGCCTACCGGAGACTCATATGTCCCACGGTTCGGGTTAGTAACAACACCAGTTCAAGGATGTTCATATCCCTGACAATTCGTTTCAGTTTCAAAACGGTGATTTCACCAGTTGCCATGTGGGGCTGTTTATTGCCATATCAATGTCGCGGGCAAAAACCGGAAAACCCTTGTAACCGTGATAGGGACCGGAGTAATCCCAACTATGCATCTGACGGAACGGAATCCCCATCTTCTGGAAAAGATATTTTTCCTTGATTCCGCTTCCAATCAGATCAGGTTTCAGCGTATGTGCAAACTGCTCGAACTCGAATTCGGATATGTCGTCATAAACCACCGTGGCATCGGGCATCTCTACGGAGGTCCGGTCGTAGTCGTCGCCATGGGCAAATTCATAACCGGAGCCGACACATAACATACCCAGGTCTTCGTAGGCATTGATGGTGTGGCGAGGGCGAAGACCACCGACATAGAGCATGACTTTCTTGCCATCGAGGCGCGGTTTATATTCTTCGATCACCTCTTGCATCATTGGCTCATACTTGGCGATAACCTTTTCCACATTCTCCGCAATCTCGGGACCGAAGTGCTCACCCAGTTTCCTCAAGCTTGCGGCAATCTTGGTCGGTCCGAAAAAGTTCAGTTCCATCCAGGGAATGTTATATTTTTCTTCCATAACCTTGGCCATGTAATTCATGGAGCGATAGCAGTGGATGATATTGAGCTTTACCTGATGGGTCGCGGCAATTCGCTCTATCTCGCCATCGCCTGTCCAGACGGACTTGACGTTCAGGCCGATCTCTTCAAGCAGTGGTTTTGTCGACCAGGCATCACCGCCGATATTGTATTCGCCAATCAGGGCCACGTCGTAGGGACTTGACGGCTCGGCAAACTCCCTGGTCTCAATGATGTAGTCGCGGATGGTATCGTTACTGATATGGTGTCCCAGGGACTGGGAAACGCCGCGGAAACCCTCGCAGTTACAAGGAATGATTGGAATGTCCAGTTCCTTGCTGGATGCCTTGGCCACCGAGTTGATGTCGTCGCCGATCAAACCCACCGGGCATTCGGAGAGGACCGAGATCCCCTTGGCAAGCGGGAAGAGTTCTTTTGCTTCCTCAAGCAGAACTTTGAGCTTTTTGTCGCCGCCGTAAACGATGTCCTTCTCCTGGAAATCGGAGGTAAACTGCATGGCAAAATTCGTAACTCCAGTGATACCGCTCATCAGGTTACGCCGGGTACCCCAGGAATACCAGCCGCAGCCAACAGGACCATGGGACACATGGACCATGTCACGGATCGGGCCCCAGACCACCCCTTTGGCGCCCGCATAGGCGCAGCCGCGGGCACTCATAACACCGGGGATCGTCTTGCGGTTCGACTTGACACAGGCGGAGCCGGTGGTCGGATCATTGGGCGCGAGGTGTGGCGCCCGTTTCTTTCTTCCCTTCTCGGGATATGCATCCAGGGCCTTGTCGATCATTTCCTGGGTGGATTCCTTGGTTATTCCCTCAATTTTATTTACTGTTGACATTTGATACTCCTTTTGCCGCGAGGCAATCGCGTTGTATTTTATTGCTTTTGTATACACAGCGCCCTGTGCCGCTCGCTTCTCGATAAAATGGATACAAAAAGAGCGCGGACTTGTAGTGTAGATCCCATTACCCGCGCCCTTTTTCCCTGAACCGGAGATGTTACGCGGCACCCTCCGCCTTGCCCACGTTCTCGTCTTCGGCCTCCATGATGCCAAACTCCATCATGAGTTCTTCCAGTTCATCCATGGTCAGCGGTTGAGGCACCACCAACATCTTGTTCTCGGAAATTTTCCTGGCCAGCTCCCGGTACTCGTTGGCCTGGGGATGTTCTGGAGAATATTCGATGACAGTCATACGACGCATCTCCGCCCGCTGTACCTGGTTGTCACGGGGAACAAAGTGAATCATCTGGGTGCCGAGCTTTTCCGCCAGAGCACTAACCAGTTCGAATTCCTTGTCGGTCTTCCTAGCATTGCAGATCAGACCGCCCAGTCGCACCTTGCCGGATGTAGCGTATTTGAGGATACCCTTGGAGATGTTGTTGGCGGCATACATGGCCATCATCTCGCCGGAACAAACGATATAAATCTCTTCCGCCTTGCCTTCGCGGATCGGCATGGCAAATCCACCACAGACAACGTCGCCCAGAACATCGTAAAACACAAACTCGAGATCAGGGGTATAAGCTCCGTTTTCCTCCAGGAAGTTGATGGCGGTAATAACGCCGCGGCCGGCACAACCAACGCCCGGTTCCGGTCCGCCGGACTCAACGCATTTCACATCGCCGAAGCCGACCTTCAGCACATCATCCAGTTCCAGATCTTCAACCGTCCCTCTTTCACGAACAAGATCCATAACCGTTGTCTGAGCCTTGGCATGAAGTATCAAACGGGTGGAGTCCGCCTTGGGGTCACAGCCAACTATCATTACCTTTTTACCAAGCGATGCAAGACCCGCTACCGTATTCTGGGTTGTTGTTGATTTGCCGATGCCACCTTTACCATAAATTGCGATCTGTCTCATGTGAAGCTCCTTTCGCCCACCAATCCGTGGGCCCGTTGATTACTGAGGGGGGCAAAAAACAAGGCGCCCCATTTTTTGTGAATGGCGGCGCCTTTGCCGGATTCGTATTTTTTTTATTCAACAGCTATTGCTTATTCCATTGCATTGGCTGTGCCAATTTACAACATATTGTTTTTACACACTTTTTAAAATTGTATATTCTTTCAACCCTCAAATCGATGCCATTTTGCACAAATAGTAAGCAAATTAGGCATTACAAGATATCAACAATGCATTCATAGCGCCTCAGACATGTCTGCAATGTAAAGATAAAACATTGTATGCAAAAAAAACGCACACACGGCTATTCCGGAAGCGGTTTTGGCCGGAATTCCGGTTTACAATCAATTAAAGCGAACTATATAGCCAAAGCAAACATAACAATATTTGGTTTTGATACACTGATTTTTGGGAAGCAATCGTTGAGTTGTTATGCACTCAATATGGCTAAAAAAACGCCACACTCAAAATCTGAGGGCACGTCATGCTGAAAAAAATCAACAAGCGGATGCAAAACAACAAAAAGGAGAATCTCCAATAAGCAGACTCCCCTTTTCGTTGCAGCCATAAATTGTACTTTAAACGAGCTAATCGCTGAGCGCCTAACGCGCGCCATAGAGTTTTCTTAGTTGATTGTCGCTGAGCGGCCGCCTTGTCTGCTGGGCGATCTTTCTGACCTTATCCATAAGGTGAAGCGCCTCGGAACGGCTGACGGCAATACCCATATCCTTGTAACGATTGATCAGGCCGCTGCTTCCGGAATGTTTGCCGACCACAATCTTTCGGCTCAAGCCAACCTCGGCAGGGTCGAACCCCTCATAATTATCCGGATTCTTCAACACCCCATCGGTATGCAGGCCGGATTCGTGGGCAAAAACCGACTCGCCCACCACCGCCTTCCAGGGAGGCAACTGCCGGTGAGATGCCTTGGCGACAAAGAGTGACAGTTCGCGGAAGCGATGGGTGGCAATGCCGGTGTCCATGCCGCTGGCATGTTTGAGGCCCATTACCACTTCTTCCAGTGCAGCATTGCCAGCTCGCTCTCCCAACCCGTTGACGGTGGTATTGGCAAAGGTAGCTCCGGCCCGGATACCGGCAATGGTATTGGCGGTTGCCATGCCGAAATCATTATGAGTATGGACTTCAATGGGCAGCTCCGGCACAGCCTCACGCAGGGCGCGCACCTTATCATACATGGTAAAGGGATCGAGGATTCCCAAAGTATCGCAGAAACGGAAGCGGTCGCCTCCCATTTCAGCGGCAATCCGCATCAGTTCGATCAGAAAGGCCAGATCGGCTCGGCTGGAATCTTCTCCGCCCACCGACACATACAGGCCATTCTCCTTGGCAAAACCAAGGGCAAGCTTGAGTTGCTCCTTGACCCATGCGCGGCTTTTGCGGATCTTGTTGTGAATCATGATATCCGAAACCGAGAGCGAGATGTCCACCGCTGATACGCCACAGTCGATGCTGGTCTGGATATCGGGTATTACCGCACGGTTCCAGGTGATCAAGCGGGCATTCAGTCCCAGATCAACAAGAGCCTTGATCCCTTCGCGCTCTTCCTTGCCCATGGCCGGAATCCCGCATTCCAGTTCCTGAACGCCGATAGAGTCCAGCATACTGGCAATCATAATCTTGTCGCGTTTGCTGAAAACCACGCCAGCCGTCTGCTCTCCGTCCCGCAGTGTCGTATCGTCAATGATTATGGAATGTGTATTCATGATGCATCCTCTTGTCAGATCAGCCTCCATTGAAGGCTCCAGTCCTCTACGGCGTTACCCGCTGCTCCCCATTGTTGCCAAACCAAATAGATACTCCGGCCGGTAGCCGGGCTTTGCGCCCGCATACATCAAATGCGTGCTTCCCCGCTTGACAAACCCCAACGACTGAAGGATATGTGCGCAGTCGCTGTTTGCGGATGGTACGTCGCATACGATTTTGGTTCCGGCGGCAACCATTGCCAGGGCTGCGGAAATAACTCGTCCGGCAGCGGCATAGTTCAAAGCAGCGCACGGCCCGATCTGCACGGCACTTCCAACCGGTTGAATGACCGCACAGGCGGATTCTTCAGCTACGACTGTCCCACGCTTGGTTGTCCATTCCAGCAATAACTCACGGCGATCCCCCCAACACAACGCATCCAGAGAGGTATCAAAACGGGCAAAGCCATCGCTCTTGGTGGTATCAGCCACTCCGCGCCCTTCGCCAGTCCAGCGCATAACGCTGTCGATACTTTTGAAACCGTGCTTTTCATAGAGCGGCCTGCCCATTTCCGAGGCCGTCAACCAGAATGTTTCCACATCAGCGTCATGAAGCGCTTTCATCGCCCGAACGAACAACGCCTCTCCAATCCCTGCGTTCCGTCGATCCAGCCGAACCACCAGATTGCCGATCCAGCCACTGCGGCCATGCTTGAGGGAGGAAATAAAGCTGGCCGCAGCGCCTGTCTCGTCCTGCATGCAAAAACATCCGTCCGGAAATGCCGCCAACAAAAAGTCGAGCTCACATTGCTCGGTCACCCACTGTTCGGCAGCCGCCAGGTTCAAAAAATGTTCAATATCGTCTCTCTGAAAGGGTCTGATGTTCATGCCATGATTCCGAAAGAATACGAGTTGCCGGTATCGCTACCCGGCCGGCGTTGCGCAGGCCGACTCCCCAATCGTCACGTCCTTGCCGATCAGGCCAACGGCATCGGCCCGGCACTGTTTGCAGTGAGCAAACTGACCGATAATTTTCTCATTGGCTTTACGGACCTCTGTCATGCGTTCTTCGGAAGGCTGTTCGATATGGGCCAACTCCGCCTGGGGAATCAGCGGCATGATGTTCATGACAAAAGCGCCCAGCTGCTTGACCTTGGCGGCAATCAGCGGAATCTGATCGTCATTGATGCCCGGCACAAGCACTGAATTAACCTTGGTGGTCATGCCCAATTCCACGGCCCGTTTCAGACCTTCAAACTGATTGGCGATCAGTATGGCCGCTCCTTCCGGGCCGCTGTAGCTTTTGCCATGGTACACAATGTGCCGGTATATCTTTGCACCGATTTCAGGATCAACAGCGTTGATGGTTACGGTCAGGCTGTGCAGCCCCAGTTCATAGAGCCGGTCGATGGACTCCGGCAGCAACAGGCCGTTGGTGCTCATACACAGCATCAGTTGAGGGAATTCCTTCTTGATCAGGCCAAATGTTTCAAACGTTTCCTCGTTGGCCAGCGGATCGCCGGGACCGGCTATGCCGATGACCTTGATGATCGGCCCCAGCACAGGACTTGTCATGACCTCCCGCACCCTTTCCAACGCCTCCCCAGGTGTCAGTAACCGGCTGGTTACTCCGGGCCGTGATTCATTGGCGCAGTCATGCTTGCGGGTACAGTAGCCGCACTTGATGTTGCAACGCGGCGCCACCGCCAAATGCATCCGGCCATTTTTGTGGTGATTGCCGCCAAAACAGGGATGCCCCTGAATTTTGTTTTTCATATCGCATGAACGTGCCATGGTTACGCTCCCTTCAGATAAAAAAAGCCCGCAGGTTCAATTCCCCGCAGGCTCCGTTGCCTCGCTGAAATCAATAGTCATTCGATTAGTTCTTCATTTACTGCCTTATGATATGAGCCAATAGCATAGAGCACGCCAATTCTGGAATCTTTCGGCAAAAAATGAATTAATGCCTAAAATACAAGCCTTCCGGCATTCTATGACCTGTCAACGAATTCCGGAACTCATTCCCCATGAACCGCAAATGCTCACAAAATAGGCAAAACAGCCATCAGCCGCGCTTTTATCATGCGTTGAATTCGCTTAAAATGCCTTAAAACCGGGAAATCACGAATGAGATCCACCTGGATTGTTTTTTGCAAGTTTTTAAACCTTCTTTAAAGGAACACTCTGAAGTTACTGTCTCAACCACAAAGGATCCCTGTCATGTTTCAAAAGCACAATCTGGATGATATACGCGATCGAGCCCGAGCCGCCTTTATCGGCATGGCAATCGGTGATGCCATGGGCGCCACGGTTGAGTTTCTCACCACCACGGAAATTCAGGCCAAGTACGGGATATTCAAGAATATTATCGGTGGGGGCTGGCTTTATCTGAAGCCGGGCCAAGTCACCGATGACACGGAAATGGCCCTTTGTATTGCCCGGGCAATTATTCAGTCGCAAGGGTGGTCGCTGGAAGAAATAGCGCGTAACTTTGCGGCATGGCTGAAATCGAGGCCTGTTGATTGTGGAGATACCTGCCGCAAGGGTATCCGTTCCTATATGTTGCATGGCGCACTGGAAGCCCCGCCCAACGAATGGGACGCCGGCAACGGAGCTGCCATGCGAATGCTGCCGGTTGCGCTTTTTTCCCTGCCCGATGAAGCGCTGCTGAAACAATATGCACTGCAGCAAGCCCACATCACCCATAATAACCCCGTTTCAGACGCAGCTTGCCTTTGCCTTGGCAAAATGCTCCACATGGCGCTGTGCAGCGAATCGAAAAGCAAACTGCGTAGGGAAGTAAACGGACTGATTGCCCGCTTTCCGACTTTTTCCTTTGAGCCTTATCATGGCTTGGCGACCGGCTATGTGGTGGATACCTTCCAAACGGTTTTCCACTGGTTTTTCAAAGGCAGGAATTTTGAGGAGTGCCTGGTTGGAACCATCAACCAGGGCGGGGATGCAGACACTACCGGCGCCATTTGCGGCATGCTGGCCGGCGCATATTACGGCATGGATGACATCCCCCAACGCTGGTTGAAGAAAATGGATAAAAAAGTTGTCAGTGAAATCGAAATGCTCACTGGGAAGCTGATATCGGCAAGTCCCGTGGGATGCGCGTATTGAACTTGCTATTATTTCGTTGTTTTTAAAATACTGTCCGCCACCTGGCGCAATGATTTCCGTTTGTCCATGGCCATTTTTTGCATGGCGCGATATGCATCGGCTTCGGAGAGCCGCTCCTTTTCCATCAATAAACCTTTTGCTTTTTCGATGACCTTGCGATTTTCGATCACTTCACGAAGATCCTCGATCTTTTCCCTGAGTCCTTCGACCTCATCGGAATGAGCTACAGCAATCTCAATTGCCGGAAGCAAATCCTGCTCGCGCAGCGGTTTGGTCAAAAAAGCGGCAATGCCGCATTCCGCTGCCCGTTTCGCAGTCTGGGAGTCATAACAATTGGTCAAAAGCATAATCGGAATTTTCAGCTTTTTTCTTATTTCCGAGGCAGCGCTGATCCCGTCCATTTTAGGCATGGCAACATCCAGCACCGCCATATCGGGAAAACTGGCCAAGGCCATTTCCACGGCGCTTTTGCCGTCTCCACACTCCAGAACTTCGTCAAACCCCAGATCCAGCAACATCGCTTTCAGACTCATCCTGATGACCGGTTCATCGTCACATATCAGTATGGTTTTCATGTAGTATCTCCTCGCATGGGCAATCAGAACACAGATTTAGTGCATTGAATATGCCAGTCTCAGCCGAACCGCTTCCTTCACAGGCTTTTTTCGTTGACGCTCCTGATTCGAGAGACTAAAACTGACAGCATGGATCTTGTTAAACAACTCAACCCACCCCAGAAAAGCGCCGTACTGCACGGCGAGGGACCGCTTTTGATCCTGGCCGGAGCCGGTTCGGGCAAAACCCGCGTTATCACTCACCGTATTGCGCACCTGATTCACAATCTGGGCGTACGCCCTTGGAACATCCTTGCGGTAACCTTTACGAACAAGGCTGCCAGAGAGATGTCCGAGCGGGTCCGCAAACTATTGGGCGGCGGCGACGCGCCATTGATAGCTACTTTTCATGCCGCATGCGGACGAATACTGCGCCAGGAAATTCATCACCTGGGATTTGAATCCGCCTTTGCCATATACGATGAACGAGATTCGGAACGTCTCTTGAAGGATATCATGAAGGAACTTGATTTGGACGACAAGAAGTATCCTCCAAAATCAATCGGTATCAAGATCGACGATTACAAGAACCGCGGCCTCTTGCCAAGCGATATCGACTTTGTAGAAACAGGCGATATTTTCAATGCCAAAGTTGTCCAGATCTACAGCGCCTATCAGGAACGGCTGAAAAAGTGCAATGCCCTCGATTTCGGAGACATGCTGCTTCTGACCGTTCAACTCCTGGAGAAGTTCCCCGAAGTGCGGCGCAAGTATCAGGAACGTTTTCAGTGGATCATGGTAGACGAATACCAGGACACCAATCCAGTGCAGTACCAGTTGATCCGCCTCTTGGCCGGAGAACGCAAGAATCTGTGCGTAGTGGGCGATGACGACCAGTCCATCTACTCATGGCGCGGCGCCGATATCCGCAATATCCTCGAATTCGAAAAGGATTTCCCCGGCGTCAAAGTTGTGCGGCTGGAGCAAAACTACCGCTCCACCACCACCATTCTCAAGGCAGCCGGTTCGGTGGTAAGCCGCAACATCGGCCGCAAGGATAAAACGCTCTGGACCGAAAATCCCGATGGCGAAAAAATTCGCTACCGCAGGGTGGATTCGGACCGGGAGGAAGCCCGTTTCGTCGGGCGCGAAATAGCCTTCTTGCGGTCACGCGGAATACCTCTGGAAGAAATAGCCGTTTTTTACCGCACCAACGCCCAATCCCGCCAAGTGGAAGAGGCGCTCGTGTCAGAAGCGCTCCCCTACCACATCGTGGGAGGCGTTCGTTTCTATGCCCGCATGGAAGTGAAGGACATTTTGGCTTATCTGCGGGTGTTGGACAACCCGGCAGACGAAGTCTCGCTGAAACGAATCATCAATGTTCCCGCGCGAGGCATCGGCAATGCCACGATTGACCGTATTTCTTCCCTGGCCGCCTCCTCAGGGACCAGTTTTTACGCTGCATTGATTGAGAGCGCCAAGCCCGGAGTACTGGGAGCCGGTCCCCGCAGTAAAGTTGCGGCATTTTCCGCCATGATGGAGCGGTTCCGGGAAATGGCCGGCGTGACTCAATTGCCGGAAATCTGCCGGACCGTGATGGAAGAAAGCGGTTATATGGCGCGCCTGCGCGAAAGCCGCGACCAGGAAGATAGTGAACGCCTGGAAAACCTGGAACAGCTTCTGGTTGCCATAGAAGAATTCAGCGAGAAAGATCCCCAGGCCGGTCTGTCGGAGTTTCTGGAACAGGTTTCGCTAGTTTCCGACCTGGAGCAAGGTGAAGCTGGCAAGCCGTCAATAACATTGATGACCCTGCATGCTGCCAAGGGATTGGAGTTCAAGGTAGTTTTCATAATCGGCATGGAGGAGCGCCTCTTTCCGCATGTCCGCGCTCTGGATGACCTGGACGGCATGGAAGAGGAGCGCCGCCTCTGTTACGTCGGCATGACCCGCGCCCGGGAACAGTTGTACCTGCTCAATGCCCGGAGGCGTTACCTGTTCGGTCAGGAGCAGATCAATCTGCCGTCCCGCTTTCTGAAAGACATTCCGGCAGGATTGCTGGATGAAGAGGAAGAGCATGGTCAACTCGGTCTCGGGCTTGGATCGCGTTCAGTTTCCAGGCAAGCATTCAACAACAAATTCAGCAACAAACCCACCAACCAAACCATGCCGCCAAAACGAAATGCTGCGGAAAGCATACCGCCCCCCAAAACGGCACCCCCTCCTCCCCTACGTGACACCTCCCATAACCTGGCACAGGTATTTTCTGCCTGCGAAGAAATTGAAGTCATACCCGAACCGCCCGACGAACATGACGGCGTCTTTATCGGCATGAAGGTGCGGCATGGCAAGTTCGGACTTGGCACCATCCGTAAGATCGAGGGGAGCGGCGAAGCGCAAAAGGTCATTGTCTGGTTCAATTCGATCGGCCCGAAAAAGCTCATGCTGAGGTTTGCAGGGCTGGAGCGGGCATAGCCGCAACCTCACCACAGGGGAGCATTGTATGGAGATTCTGGAAGCGAATGTTGCGGATGCGCCTGAAATCATCGCGTTGCAAAAACTCGCGTATCTCTCCGAAGCAGCCATCTGCAATGATTACACGATTCCGCCACTGACTCAGACCGTTGATGCACTTACCGTTGATTTTGACCGCAAAACCATTCTCAAGGCAGTAGAGGATGAACGGATTATCGGTTCTGCGAACGGCTGCATGAAGGACGATATCTGCACGATCGGACGCCTCATGGTTCATCCCGATTTCCGGGGCCGGGGAATTGGTTCCCGGCTTATGGAAGCCATCGAGACCAGATTTGCCGCGGCACAGTCATGGGAGTTGTTCACCAGCGAATTGAGTCTGCAGAATATCCGGCTGTACGAACGGCTCGGATATGGGATTATCCGGAAAGAAGCGTTTGTGGGAAGTTGTTTTGCTGTGGTTATTATGAGAAAAATGCGTCAGTAGTGGTTCATGAAGGATTTGGCGCTGTGCTAAGAGTTGAATTGATTATTTTTTAATCACAAAGCCATTCAGAGCAAAGGTCAATGGATTCCACAAAAAAGGCAGAGTCAATTCGACTCTGCCTTTTTTGTGGAAGGATTGATAATAAAAAACTACATATAATCCAGCAACGAAAGATTGGAAATCTTGGCGGTTGCCGATAGTGACGCCTCAAAAGCCGTTTGCTGTTGAGTCAATTCCACGCCCAGTTTGTACATATCGGCGTCCTGCACATTGCCTCGGATTGTTTCAAGGGTATTCTTGGTTATATTCAGCATGCTGGAGGTGTTGTCGAGCCGTGTGAGGCGTGAAGCGACTTCCGTCTGGAGATTGGTGATTTGATCGAATCCCGTTTCCAGATTCTTTGCTCCGGTTTGAATCCCGGTAACATTATTTGAATTTATGTTGGCAATCAAATCATCTATCGTTTGTAGAATATTGACCCCGGGAGCTCCTGCCGTTAAGACCCGGTCGCCCGTGATGTTTATTTTTTCAGTAGCGGAAGTATCGATATTAACGGAATTGACGGTGCTGTCGCCACCGTAATTCGCGGTCGAATCACTGAAAGGCGGAGTCGATGTCAGGGCTCCCGAAAAAATATATTGCCCTTGATACTGCGTATTACCCATATCGACCAGCTGCGAACGAAGCGTCGTCAACTGGGACACGGCATTCTGGCGTACCGTGAGATCCGTGGTGCCGCTGGTAATGGTTGCCACCAATGTCTTGGCTTGCGTCAAGGTATCCGAGATTCCCTGCAAGGCGGTGCTGGTCATGTTCAGACTCGTATTTGCCTTGGTGATATTGCTGCTGTATTGGGCGGTAGCCTGCAAGCGCGTATTGGCATCCAATATCACACTGGTTGCGATCGGATCGTCGCTGGGACGATTAACATTTGATTGTGAAGCAAGTTTTTCGGTCAATGAATCGAGCTTTGCCCGGCCTTCCTGAATATTATACAAAGCATTGTATGCCGTTGCGTTCGGGGTAATTCTCATTATGCTCTCCTTATCTTATCATTCCTATAACTGTATCCATCATCTCAGTGGCCGTGGTAATAAGCTTTGCCGAAGCTTGGTAAGAACGTTGATACATAACAAGATTGGTGAGTTCCTCATCCAGGGAAACCCCTGAGTTCGAATCACGCAAAGTACTCAACTGCTTGTTGAAGGCATCGTCCTGCTTCACGACGGTCTTGGCCTGCTGAGTATCAAGACCGACTTTGGAAACCAGCGCATTATAGGATGTGGTGAAAGTGGACTGAAGTTGAGCCATTTTCAGGGCATTCGCATTATCTCCCGGCGATGTGAGCGCAGAACCGGCTGCGGCAATTTTAGCGGGATCGGTGATGCTGACCGCAATGTCGGAAGCGCTTGTCCCGGTAAAAAAAGTTCCGCCGGCGGTTGATGGAGTTCCGGCATCAAACCCCAAAGCATGCTGTGTATTTACCTGTGCAATAATACCCGTAGCCAACGTGTTCAACTGGCTCAGATAATAAGGAATACCGGAGGTAGTGCTGTCGCGCATCTGCAGGGTAGCCCAAAGCTTCCCTCCTGATGTGTCGCTGGAATAAAACGGGGTTGCCGCTGTCGGATCCATGGCATTTGATGTAGCGCCACTGGTTGCATCGGTTACCGTAACGACGGTTTTGCTTGCATTCGTCGTATTAGCATTTACGGTACCGGCAGTACTGCCTTTAACCAGATAATAATTCTGTGGGGGAGCAGCACTATTGTCCGTCACATAGACATCCGTCGTGCCATCTGTGTTCTCAGTATACTTCACACCCATATTCTCTGCCAACTGGCGCACCAGCAGATCGCGCTGGTCTCTTATTTCATTGGCATTGCCGCTGACAAGTTCGGTCTGTTTGATCTGCCCGTTCAATGTCGCGATATTGTCCAGGGTCTTGTTTATTTCGTCAGTCAGAGGTTTCAAGGCCGCATTCTGTGTCGAAATGGTGTTATTGAGTGTTGTGCTGATGGAATTGAAGTTGTCCACAAGAGTCTGCGCCCGGCTCAGCACCACCTGGCGTTCCGTTGTTCCGGCGGGATTGGTGGAAAGATCCTGCCAAGCGCCAAAGAAATTGGTTATGGCAGCACCAAGGCCGTCCTGGGTAAGTTCATTAAAGGACGGTTCGATCTGCTGCAGCACTTGGGATCTGGTTGTATCGTACCCGGATGTGGTTCCGGCCGTTGCCAGTTGCTGCTGCAAAAGGCCATCATAGTACCGCTCCACTGTAGCGATTCTGACACCGGTACCCAGCGGAAACCCGTTATGAGTCGTGGGCGGAGCGCTCTCCAGAATGACTCTTTGACGGGAATAACCGTCAGTATTGACATTCGCTATGTTTTCGGAGGTAACCTCGGTTGCCACCTGATAAATGGTAAGACCGTTCTTGCCGATCTCCATTGCCGCGGAGAGTCCCATTTATGCCTCCTTATTGATCATAACCGCACCGGCCGGACGATGCTGAAATCCGCCCGATGAGCCATATACACTATTAGATTGATTGATCACTCGGCTGAGCAGATTGAGCGATGAGGAGATTGTCGAAGCGAATCGCTCGGCAATCTCACGGTTCATGGTTGCGACCTGCTTAATCCTGTCGGCCGTCTTTTTCAGGCAGTTCAGCTTTTCGTGCAGTTCTTCCTGACCTTTTTTCGCAAAGCATTCCGCAATAGCGCCAAGGGAGGTTTCGGAAGGCAAACCTTGTTTGGCAGCCAAGGCAGCAAGATTTTTCTGGAGGATCGTAGAACGCTCGGAAATTTTCCTGAACAATTCTTCCTTTGCCAGGTTGGTTTGTGTCATTGCGGCAATTTTGACATTACCTAACTCGCCGGTCTCCCGCTCAAGCAGGGCAAGCAGTTCATCCAGAAGAACGGTTTGATCAGCTACGGCGCCCATCAGATTTTTTAATTCCATGCAATCCCACTCCACAAACTATGACTATTCCCGGCTATCTATCTTAGGTGCCACTTTGCGGCTTTCCTGCCGGATGATGTCCTTTTCGATTATCTTCGCCAATCCGAACCCGCCCCGTTTGACTGACTGCGCGACGTATTCCTGGTCGAGCAATGAGCGATAGACCTCTTCACCATGCCCGCCGCCGGTGAGTTTGTCCTTGCCAACCGTATCATGCATGGACTTCACCATCATGCCGATAAAAAGCCCCTCAAAATCCTGGGCGACTTTTTTCGCCTGCTGGCGCTGTTTTTCACTCAACCCCGTAGCACCAGCGCCCTGCTTTTGCAGTTGCCGAGCCTTTTCCGCGGCATCGTCTCCAACTACGGGAATGTTTTGTGGTATTCCAATATCCATGGCTTATTCTTTCTTATCGCCCAAGCAAGTAGAATCTTGAGTAATTATTAAATTATCGTCAGCTCTGCCTGAAGCGCTCCCGCCGCTTTGATGGCCTGGAAAATGCCGATCAGATCGCGAGGTGTGACTCCCAGAGTGTTGAGCGCCCTGACAACATCGCCAATGGTGGCGCCCTCGGGCAGAAGCACCAAGCGGCGCGCCTCTTCCTCAACCCGTAACTGGGTACGCGGCACTACCTTGGTTTCACCCGTCTTGCTCAACGGGGCAGGTTGTGAAACCTGCGGACTTTCCTTGATCACCAACGAAAGATTGCCATGTGAAACAGCCACGGTTGAAATACGAACCCGTTCCCCCATTACGATAGTGCCGGTACGTTCATTCAACACGACCTTGGCAACAGTATCGGGACGGATATCCAGTGTTTCCACCGCAGCAACGAAATCTATCATTCTGGAAAAATATGCATCAGGTATTTGAATGGACACTGTCCCGGGATCGGCGGTTGTAGCCACGCCAGCGCCGAATTTTTCGTTAATTGCCGAAGATACCCGGGATGCCGTGGTAAAGTCGGCCTGCGCAAGATTCAGACGCAATCGTGATTTTCCAAGCAGCGTATTGGGTAGCTCCCGCTCTACCAAGGCACCGCTGGGAATCCGGCCCGCAGTCGGATGGTTTTTCTGGGCGCTGGCCGCCTGGCCGCCGAAAGCAAACGAGTTGGTTAGCACCGGCCCCTGGGCTACGGCATACACCAGGTTATCGGCGCCTTTCAGAGGAGTCATGATCAATGTCCCTCCGGCAATGCTCTTGGCATCCCCCAGTGAAGAAACTATGACGTCTAACGGATTACCCTGTTTGGCAAAAGGCGGCAAAGTAGCCGTCACCATTACCGCGGCCACATTCTTGAGCTTGATCACATCAGGATTGACGGTAACACCCATCCGCTGAAGCATGGATGCCACGGCTTGCAGTTGCAGGCGAGCCTGATCGCTGTCGCCGGTACCATTCAACCCCGCCACGAGACCATAGCCCACCAACTGGTTCTCGCGCACCCCTTCGAAAGAAGCCAGTTCCTTGATACGGACCGCGTGTACATTGGTTGTCAAAACAAAAAGCAGGCAACAGGCGGTAATAATCGTCTTCATATTTTTCTACCTTTTACCATCCAAAAAACAGAGAAAAAATTCCGGCTTTCAAAATGGCCACACCTTATCCACAATATTCATCAGCCAACCCGGCTTCTGGCGATCGGAAATGATGCCCTTGCCGGCATAACTTATCCTGGCATCAGCGACATAGATCGAGTTGACCACATTGTCCACCCCGATATCACTCGGCCTGACCGTCCCCTCGATTATTATGATCTGATCTTCATTGTTCACCTTGACGTTGCGGCGTCCCTCGATCAACAGGTTGCTGTTAGGCAGCACTTCGATCACCTTGGCGGAAATAGTGGCATTGAGCGACTCTTTGCGGGATGTGCTTCCGGCTCCTTTATAGGTGGACGCAACATTGGCATTGATCAGCTTGCTCAAATCGGCAAAGTTGTTCTTGATGATTCCTGCCTGCTCAAGCCCCATGAAGTTGGGAATGCCCGCATTCACCGTCGAATTTCGCGAAGTATCGGTGTTGGCTTCCTTGGAGGCGCTTGCCGTCTCTGTAATGACAATGGTTACAATGTCCCCTTTCCGCCGGGCCTTTAAATCCTCGGTAAGTCCCACTGAACTTGCCTGCCAGATGGAACCGCCGGAATAATCGACCTGCGGCCTCGGGAGCTGCTGATCGAAAGTCGGCGTTTTCACATCAACGGTCTGCGTCACGCATCCGCAAAGCAATGCGCTCGCCGCCACTATCAAATATGTTGCATGCTTCATGATTTCCGACCTCATCCTGAACAACCGGACCCCAAAAACGGGAAGGGAACGTTATTGAAACTATGCATGCCAGGCACGGGCATGCCTCGGAATACTAAAAAACAATCTGGACAGTACCGGCATCGAGCACCCGAGCGGGAAATTCCTTGAAAGAGTTCAAGTTTTGAACCGTGATCGTGTCACCTTCCGCACCAGCGCTTTTTGCCTTGCCGGTTACCGTAATCCGTATGTGTTCATTCTCAGCAACAATAGTCACCAATTGCCCCGTCTTGACTAACGGTACTTTTTCCAACTGATCGCTTCTGAGCGGGGCATTCGCCCTGAAGGTAACGCGGGCCTTTTTACCGGCGGCGTCTTCGATCCGTCCCAGGTAACGTCCCTGAACAAGCGCCACATCCTGCTTCCGCAACGCAAGATCACCGGCAGTAATGACACTGCCATAATCGATCTGCCGGACTGTTACCACCATTTCGGCAAGCGCCTCAACCTCGACCCTCGCCGAAAGATTGCGAACCACCTTATTCCCCTGCCGGACAATAATACTGATGCCGGCATTGCCCCATCCCTCCCATTGCTGGGGGGCGATCACTTCATAGTCCAGCGGACCTTTGGGAAGCGATGACGCGCCATTGATGGCGAACCGTTTAATGGCGATTTCGCAACCAAGGTTGGCTGTCCTCTGTTGAACATACGCAAGAATCGCCCCGCGGATCTCAGCGTCCCGTTCAGACGAACGTTGCGGTTGAGATGTCTGGGCAATCGCCATGGACGACAGCAACAACAAAAACGCCATGACCACCGGAATGACTCGCATCATATACCTGCCACTTACCTTCTCAGGTTATTGGCGGTCTGCAACATTTCGTCAGCCGCCTGAACCGCCTTGGAATTGATCTCATAGGCGCGTTGTCCGACAATCATATTGACCATTTCTTCCGCCACGCTGACGTTACTCATCTCCACCATCCCCTGGGCAATGGTACCCAAACCGTTTTGCCCTGCTGTTCCGGTTGTGGCACTTCCCGATGCATCCGTTTGCTGATAGAGATTTTTGCCAAGACTGGAAAGGCCGGAAGGGTTGGAGAAGAGCGCCAGTTGAATAGTACCGATGGTGGTGGGGGTAGTCTGGCCGGATTGGTTCACGGAAACCGTACCATCACTGCCGATATTGATCTTGGTTGCATTGCTGGGAATGACAATCTCCGGCAGAAGCGGATTGCCATCCGGTGTCACGATGCGCCCCTGACTGTCCTTCTTGAATGACCCGGCCCGTGAGTATGCAGTGGTGCCGTCCGGTTGCTGGATCTGAAAGAAACCGTCCCCCTCAATGGCGATATCCAACTCATTGCCGGTCTGGGTTAGATCGCCGGTGGTGAATATTTTAGAAACCGAGGCCAGTCGCGTTCCAAGGCCGATCTGAATACCGTTGGGAACCTGCGTGGAATTGGTGGAAGGCGCCCCGCTCGACTTCAGGTTCTGGTACATAAGATCCTGAAAATCGGCCCTGCTCCTCTTGAAACCGGTGGTGTTGACGTTAGCCAGGTTGTTGGCCACCACGTCAATATTCTTCTGCTGCGCTTGCATGCCCGATGCTGCTGTCCAAAGTGCGCGTATCATTTCTCAGCTCCTTTTCTCAACTTGTGCTGTGTATGTAATTCGGAAATTTCGGCTTATAATCTACCCAGTTCATTGGCCGCCTTGCCGGTCATGTCGTCAAACCCTTTAATGACGCGCTGGCAGGCGTCGAAATAGCGGCTGGTTTCAATCATCCGCGCCATCTCGGTGATGGTCTCCACATTGGAACCTTCCAGGAGTCCCTGGCTGATACTGCCGGTGGCGGCCTGAGGCACTACCTGCTGATTCGCGGGAAGAAACTGGGCGCTGGAACTCTTCGTCAGGTTGTACGGTTTAGGAAAATCCACAATACTGATGGTTCCGGATTCCACGCCGTCAACCATAATCGCACCTTTCGCATCGATCTCCACCTGCCCCCCCTGAATGCGGATGGCTCCGTTCTGGCCCATGACAGGATACCCATCTGAGGTAACCAGAGTTCCGTCGGCAGCCAGCCGGAAATTGCCCTGCCGCGTATAGGCTTGCCCCTGGGGCGTCTGGATGACGAAGAACCCATCTCCGTCAATAGCCATATCCAACGGATTACCGGTTTGGGCAACAGAACCTTCGCCGTAGTCGACATACACATTTTCTTTCTGGAGAATCGGGTCAGCCGTGGAGGCTTGGGGAACAGCCGGAGGATTGACGGCGCCAGCCAGCATGCTCTCGAAGAGCATCTTGTCTTTTTTATATCCGGGCGTATTGACATTGGCCAGGTTGTTGCTGATGATATCCATCCGCTTCATGGCAGCAATGCTCCCCGACAAGGCTGAATATAAGCCGCTGTTCATTTCTCGTCTCCTTAGGGTCTGTACAATTTCAATTTGACTCTCAGCCTTGCCATGGCCTGAGTAAGAATTTGAGAGATACGCGATTCGGTGAGCCCCATAACCTCGCCGATCTCTTTCAGGTTGAGATCCTCGTTGTAGTAGAGGGTCACCACCAGGCGGTCCTTTTCCGGCAGGGTATCAATTGCCTGGCCCAACGCCTCGGTCAACTGCATCATAATCACCTGCTGCTGCGGGCTCTTGGCATTGTTCTCTCTCAGCACATCCGCCAGACACAGGGAATTTCCCTCATCGTCGTCCCAACTGTCATCCAGGCTGATAAAGGAATACACATGCACATCGTCAAGCAGACTGTAGTACTCGTCAAGACCAACACCCAGCGCTTCGGCCACCTCTTCGCTAGCCGGATTACGTCCCAGTTTATGCTCTAAAATCGTAATCTGCCGTGTCAGCTTTTTGTGCTTGTCCCGCATAGTGCGGCTCAACACGTCATGTGAACGAAGTTCATCTATGATCGTTCCCCTGATATGCTGTTCGGCAAACGTCTTAAAGAGCACCCCCCTGCCTGGATCAAAACGGTCGGCAGCATTTATCAGGCCAATGGTAGCGGCGCTCATCAAATCCTGCTGATCGAGATGAGGGGGCATCTGAGAAGCGATCCTGCCGACAAGAAAACGGACCATCGACATGTGCTTCAGAATCAACTCGTCGCGGGTATCCGAAGGGGGAGCCGGATAGTTTTCTCTTTCCTCGTATAGTTCCTTCGCCAAGTTCATAAATTAACCACCCGCATTGTCAAAAGCTCGCCTGAAGAAAAACTGGATATTCCCCTTTAGGCGTTTTTGACGTGTATTTTCGATAACTCGTCTGGCCAGGGTCGCAAAGCAGTTTGCAGCTTCAGATTCGGGAAACAGCTCTGAAACAGCTCTTTGCCTCTTGACGGCTTCGACAACTTTTTCATCCTTAATGACGCATCCCAGGTAATCCAGGGAAATATCCAGATAACGGCCCGCAACATTGGCAAGCTTGCGAAAAACTTCCAGCGCATCCTCACTGTCTTTAGCCATATTGACCAATACCTTGAAATGATGCTCGGAGTAGCGTGTGGACAACAATTTGATCAAGGCGTAGACATCGGTAATGGAAGTCGGTTCCGGCGTAACCACGACAATGATTTCCTGAGCCGCCACGGAAAAATACGTTACGTTCTCGGAAATGCCGGCCTCGGTATCGACAATCATGATATCGAATTTTTCCTCCAGCATATCCAGTTCGTCCAGTAGCTTGAGCTTTTCATGCTGTCCCAGACTGGTGAACTCCTGAACGCCGGAACCGGCAGGAATGATCTTAATGCCGGCAGGCCCGTCCACCATTATCTCCGAAAGACTCTTCTCGCCATTAAGCACATTGTTCATGTTGTAGGACGGAGAGAGGCCTAAAAGCACATCCAGATTTCCCAGGCCAAGGTCCGCATCCAGAACCAGAACTTTTTTGCCCTGGGTCGACAATGCAATCGCCAGGTTGGAGACAACATTGCTTTTTCCCACGCCTCCCTTGCCGCTGGTGACTGAAATAACCCGAATGCCCTTCTGCTCGCTAACATTTCCAGACTGCTGGGAGTCGCTCTTCTGGTTTTTATTGGCAGAGCGGGCCATCTCACGCAATGTTTCCGCCTGATCGCCCATATGGGTGGCTTCACTCATTTGTCGCCCCTCTCAGAATCATGTCAGCCAGTTTAGCGGGAGTAGCTTCTTCAATGTCTTCGGGGACCCGCTGGCCCGTTGTAAAGTAAGCAATCTGCAAATTGTCCTTCATCAGCAAATTGATCATGTTTCCAAAGCTCTCGCTTTCATCGATTTTGGTAAATACGATTTTGCTGATTTGAAATATGCTGAAACGGTTGAGAATCTCAGCTAATTCCTGATCTTTGGTCGTCGCCGACAGGCAGAGAAAAACTTCCAGCGGAATTTTGTCCGCAAAATAATTTTTCATCTCAGCCAGTTTTTCCTTGTCTTTGTGGCTGCGGCCGGCCGTATCAATCAGAATCAAATCGCAATCGGAATGTTTCTCCACCGCTTTTTCAAGTTCCTTGGGAGTAGAAGCCACTTCAATTGGAATACTCATGATGCGGGAATATGTTTTAAGCTGTTCAACAGCCCCTACCCTGAAAATGTCCATGGTAATCAATGCCACTTTGTTGCCCCGGTTAAGGGCGTACATAGCGGCAAGTTTGGCGGTAGTCGTGGTTTTTCCGACTCCTGTCGGTCCCACCAGGGCAATGATTCGCGGTGAATTTTTGCGCATCTTGAGGGTACCAGCGAATTTGATCAGACGGCCAAATGTTTCGCTTAAACGGCTCTTGACCGTCTGATTATCCCCTTCCACCGGCAGTGTGTTGAGCGTATCGAGGATTTTTCTGATCAAGTCGGTGGATATCCCGCTACGGCTCAACTCCTGAGCTACGGGAGAGTCTTCCGGAAGAATCTGCGCTCCGGCCAGACCGTCAACTGCCTGCTCTCGTCCTGCGCTCGGCCATTTGACCGTCTGGACACCGCCATCCTGGCTTTTGGCCAAGGTGTTGAGCAATAGTTTCTTGATCTCTTCCAGATCTCCCCTGGGAATGTTTTTGAGGTTTATACCGCTATCCTGGGAGCCCGTTTGGAAAACTTCCCCCTCGGCCGATTCTTGCTTCTGCGTATCTTCACGCCGCGAAAGTGCTTCGACTTTCTCGCGCAACTCTCTCAGCTCGCGAGCAAGAGGAGCCATCATGGAGTTTTCAAGATCCTCCTTGGCCGTGCGCTGCCGTTCCGGCTGCTCCCTATAGGCGGCAGCCACCGGTGACGATGCCACTGGAGCCGGTTTGCGAACAGGCTCGATGGCAGCAGTTACCCTGTACACCTCTCTGCCGAAAAAGCCGAGAATTCCTCCTGTCTTTTCTTTTTTCGTAGACAGGATCATGGCATCGGGACCTAGTTCCGCTTTTACCATCCGCAGGGCTTCGGCCATGCTTGCCGATTGAAAGGTCTTAACCAACATTGATGTTCACCACTCCCAAGGATTGGATTTTAATATTCTGCGGTATTTCATTGTGAGAAAGAACCGCCATGTGTGGTACAAAACGCTCAATCAACTTCCTGACATGCCTGCGAATGGACGGCGAGGCCAACAACACCGGTTGCGCTCCGCTTGGGCCGAAACGATCGGCCATTGAGCGAATTGAGGTGATAATCGTTTGTGCGGTATTAGGTTCAATGGCCAAAAAGCCGCCCTGATCCGATGGCTGGATTGCCTCGGCGACAATGTCTTCCACATCCCGGTTCAGGGTGATCAAACAGAGGGTATCGTCTTCCAGCTTGTACTGATCGACGATGAAACGGCCCAGCCCCTGGCGGACAAATTCAGCCAACACGTCGGGATCTTTAGTGAGCGTGGCATAGTCGGCCAGCGTTTCCAGTATGGTGCGCATATCGCGGATCGAAACGCCTTCCTTGAGCAGGTTCTTGATCACCCGCAACACTGTTCCCAGGCTGAGAAGATTGGGGACAAGCTCTTCCACAACCTTGGGAGCGGTTAGCGCAATATTGTCAAGCAACTGCTGCATCTCCTGGCGTCCGACCAGTTCATGTGCGTGACGCTTGACGATTTCGCTGATGTGTGTCGCCACGACCGTGGTGCTGTCAACAACGGTATATCCCTTGAATTGCGCGTCATCCCGCCCTTCGGAGCTGATCCAGATCGAGGGGAGCCCAAAGACGGGTTCCGTTGTCCTGACTCCTTCGATGCCGCCGGTAACCGCACCGGAATCCATGGCCAGATATTGTCCGGTCAGCTCGCTGCCGCCAACGCGGGCGCCGCGGATAAGCAAATTGTACTCGTACGGCTTGAGCTGCAGATTGTCGTGTATGTGGATGGGCGGTACCACAAAACCCAGTTTTTGGGCGTACTGGCGGCGAATAGAGCGAATCCGCTCCAGCAATTCGCCATCCTGCGAAGCATCCACCATCGGCACAAGACCGTAGCCGACCTCCAGTTCCAGAACATCCAAAGGCCGGATGGCCGTTGCCTGATCACCTGAGTCTTCGTCTTCCGATGCTTCGGGCAGCGCCGCCATTTCTTCCACGACCTGGGCTTTTTCGCGCGCCATTTTACCGGCCAGCACCATAGCTCCCGACAACAGCAAAAAGGCGAAATGGGGCAAACCGGGAATCAGCGCGAACAAAAACATAACACCGGATGAGACGTAAAACGCCTTGGGATAATTCAGAAACTGACCGGTTATTTCGTTTCCGAAATTATCCTCGTCAGCTGAGCGTGTCACGATGACGCCCGCGGCAGTGGAAATGATCAGTGCCGGAATCTGCGCAACCAACCCTTCACCGATGGTAAGCAAGGTGTAATTTGTCAGGGCAACCTGAACCTCCATCCCCTGCTGAAAAACACCGACGATCAGTCCCCCGAATATGTTGACCAGCACGATCAAAATGCCTGCCACGGCATCGCCGCGCACGAACTTGCTGGCGCCGTCCATCGAACCGTAAAAATCCGCTTCCCGTGAAATTCTGGTGCGCCGCGCTCTGGCGTCCTTCTCGGTAATCAACCCGGCGGAGAGATCTGCGTCGATAGCCATTTGCTTGCCAGGCATGGCGTCCAGGGTAAAACGGGCGGTAACCTCGGCCACTCGTCCGGCGCCTTTCGTGATAACCACGAAATTGATAATCACCAAAATCAGAAAGATAACTGCGCCGACAATATAGTTGCCGCCAACTACGAATTGCCCGAAAGCCTTGATAACCGCACCCGCCGCCTCGACGCCTTCGCTTCCGTGCAGCAGGATCAGACGTGTTGAAGCGATATTAAGCGCCAGACGAAACAGTGTCGTGACCAGCAAGACCGAAGGAAATACGGAGAAGTCCAGCGGATGTTTTGTGTAGAGACAGACCAGCAGAATGCAAAGAGCAATACTGATATTGGTGGCCAGAAATACATCCAGCAGAAAGGACGGCAGGGGGATGATCATGAGCGATAACACCCCGATCAAGGCTACGGCCACATAAATGTCCGAGTTTTTGCGCAACCCGCTCAACTCTATTGCCTTTGCCGTTCCGTTTGCCATCTTTGCTTCATACCTTTTCTTCTTAATTAATTGAACATCTGCAATGCCCCATTAGATTGCAATTGCCATACCACCAAAAAATAAATCTGCAGAATATTCCGTAAATGCCGATAAAACGTGCGCCGTTCCTGCCATGCACCGTTTTACCGGCACTTCCGGTTTCCACTGCATCAGATGAATCTGTCAAGCAATTGAAAATTGTCAACGATTTGACTTGTCCGATTTGAATATGGAGAGGTAAATGACGGCAGGCAGGCGGGAGACGAAACGGGAAGATTTTATTCAGCGAAGCTAGCGCTTTGATTTAGAAGTAGAATTACATTTTCCCCTTGAGACGATACACATACGCCAGCACTTCAGCCACAGCAGCGTAAAGCGACTCGGGAACAGCTTCATTCTCATCGACCTGAGAGTAAAGTTCACGGGCTAAAAAACGATTTTCCACAAGCACCACCTTACTCTCCTGCGCTATTTTTTTTATGGCCTGGGCCATTATATCGACGCCCTTGGCCACCACCACGGGAGCGATCATGCGTTCGCGATCATATTTGAGCGCCACGGCGTAATGAGTCGGATTGGTGATAACCACATCGGCAGTGGGAATAATCTTGGTCATGCGGCGGCGCGCCATCTGAAACTGCATTTTCTTAATCTGGCCCTTGATTTCGGGATTTTCCTGTTCCTTGTGCTCATCCTTAACCTCCTGCTTGGTCATTTTGAGGCTTTGGATATAGCTCCACTTGACATACATCAGATCAAGAATCGAAATGACCAGCATGATGCCGCAGGTATGCACCACGATCTTGAACGCAACGCGCCCCATATAAGCAACGATTGCGGCCATATCCGCCTCTGCCAGCAGAGCAATGTTCTGGACCTCATCGGAAAGCACCCGATAGGCAATCCAGCCGATTACCACTAGTTTGAGGAACGACTTAACTAATTCGACCAGGGCGGTTTTGTTGAACAGTCGCGTAAATCCGCTGAGAGGGTTCAGTTTGGAAATGTCAAACGCCAAACGCTCGAGCCGAAACTCCAACTTTCCTCCATCCTGCACGACTTGAGAGACAAGTGAGGTCATCACTATCGTCACGATAAGCGGGGTCAGCACCACCAATATGAGAAAACACAATTTGAGGAACAACGTATAGACGTTCCTCTCTGTCAGTTCAAAGCCTCCGACCCCGCCCAGAATTTCCGCACTCTGCTTCGCGATTCTGGACATCATGAAGCTGCCGAATACATAAAGACAGATCATGCCCGCCAGGAGCGTAAAGCTTGAGGTCATTAGGACGCTTTTCGGCGGAGAACCTTTTTCGCGCGCTTTTTCAAGCTTTTTTCCCGTGGGCTGTTCGGTTTTGGAATGCTTGTCTTCATCTCCCAAAGATCATCCCCCCTTTGCCATCAGGCGGAAAAGCGTTGTGATCTCTCCCTCGGCGGAACTGAACGACACCTGCAGGACATGAAAGAAGATTGTCAACGTCACACCGAGGACAATAAACCCGATTCCGATATGAAGAGGAAAGCTCAGCATAAAAATGTTCATCTGGGGAAACGCGCGAGCCATAATGCCAAGGGTGACACTGATAAGGAGCATGGCAACCATCACCGGAGCGGCCAGCCGGACACCGAGGACGAAAATTTCCGCTGTGGCCTTGGTGAGGAAGGAAATGACGCCTGCATTAACATGCCAGACACCGAGGGGAATAATATGATAACTCTCAACAATGGCGCGGATAAACACATGATGAATATTCAAAGCCAAAAACATCAGGGTAGCCAACAGGGTTTGCATAACCGACATTATTTGAGTCTGGTTGCCATTGGCCGGATCGATGATCGAAGAAATGGTGAAACCCATCTGTATACCAATGATCTGACCGCTGAATTCTACGGCGGAAAATATGATCTGGGTAATAAATGACAGGGTTATTCCCACCAGAACTTCGCGCAGCGCAAGCAATCCCAGGGAAAAGACGTCGTCCGGCATAGCGGGGGGAGTAAGTGCAAGGATGGGAAAACAGACCAGGGTTATGGAAATGACGGCAACAATTCTGATGTGAAGTGGCAGACGCCTTCCGCCGAATACCGGCAGAGCGCTGAACATTCCCGCCATCCGGCTGATAACAAGTGAAAAAAGAATCACCTCCCGGGGAGAGGGGAAGGGAAGCAGGGGAAACATGGACTCAGCGCCTCATAATGGCAATGAAAGAGTAAATCTCGCGCGTAAAATCACACATATAGGTCATCATCCAGGGGAAAAAAATGATCATGGCAATCATCACGGCAACGATCTTTGGCGCAAAGGCCAAGGTAGCTTCATTAATGGAAGTCACTGCCTGAAATATGCTGATCAGCAAGCCGACCAGCAGACTAAAGAGCAGCAACGGCGCGGATAGCATCAAGGCAACTTCAAAGCTGCGACGTGCAAGCTGTATAACCAGATCAGGTGTCATGGCATAACCTCATGCCGGAAAGAGAAACTCTATCCGAAACTTTTGACAAGGGAACTGATAACCAGCCCCCATCCATCCACAAGTACGAAAAGCAGGATTTTGAACGGCAGGGAGATCATAACCGGAGGCAACATCATCATCCCCATGGACATAAGCACCGATGCCACCACCATATCAACAACGATGAAAGGAATATAGATGAGAAAACCGATTTGGAAAGCGGTGCGCAGTTCCGAAATCATAAATGCCGGAATAATGGTAAGCGTCGGGATATCGTTGGCGTTTTTAGGCCGCGGCATCTTGGAGAGGCTGACAAACAGCGCCAAGTCCTTCTCTCTGGCCTGTGAAAGCATGAATTTCCGTATCGGCATGACAGCCCGGTCCATGGCCTGATCCTGGGAAATCTGTTGAGCCTTCCAGGGCTGGTAGGCCTCCTTGTTGATCTGTTGCCAGACGGGATTCATAATAAAGAAGGTCAAAAACATGGCGAGCGCCAGAATAATCTGATTGGATGGCGCGCCCTGCGTGCCCATTGCCGTGCGCAGAAACGACAGTACCACCACGATCCGGGTGAAGGACGTCGTCATGATCAACAAACCGGGAGCCAACGACATGATGGTCAGCAGAAGAAAAATCTGGACCGTGGTCGCCACATCGCCCGGCTTGGAAGCCGCACCTACAGCAATGTTCAACGAAGGAAGCGACGCCGGCGCAGCTTGAGCCAAACCAGCCGCAAACAGCAGCATCGCCAGGGCCGCAACTCCGAATACCGGCCATTTGTACCCGGCTAATTTTCCCATATCAGCTTCTCCGTTTTCCCGCAAACCTGCGGAGCAGCCCGAACAATTCCTGTCGCGTCTCGCCATGTTCCTCAACCACTTCAATCTCCTCAAGCACATCCACCTGCTTCAGCAGGCTCAGGCGGTTTTCCGTACTGGCCAGCAAGAGATATTCGCCTCCCACCTCAACCAGGATAAGCGATTTTTTTGGAGAAACCGCACGTGTTTCCACCACGCGGATATGGCGTGAACCAAACCGGTCGACAACACCGCCCTTTAATAGTTTTCCGGAAAAAAATTTGGTGAGCAGGATCAGGCCAATTACTACGGACAACGCCGCTATCATCTGAATGAAACTGGAGAACCAACTGTATTCCTGATTGGGGAGTCCTTCGGCGCGGGCTAGTGAGGGCAGGACAAGGAGCAGTGCGAAGACTGCACCTTTCACAAAATTTTCTCCACGCGTTCGTTGGGGCTAACGATATCGACAAGGCGGACGCCGAATTTTTCGTTTACCACCACAGCTTCACCACGTGCCACCAATTTGGAATTGACAAAGATGTCCAGCGGCTCGCCGGCCAGTTTGGTGAGTTCCACAACCGCACCCTGGTTCAGTTGCAGCACATCTTTGACAAGTAACTTGGTCCTTCCCAGTTCCACGGTCACCTGCAGGGGGATATCCAGGATAAAGTCGAGGTTCTTCCTGTCCAGTTCAGTCTCGTTCGTTTCAGGCTTGTCGCTCACCTTGGCCCCCTTTATCGTTTATGGCGCTAATCTGTATTGCCCGGTTTCCATGGCGGATGCCGGGAATACCAAAATATTTCGTTGTGCCTTCGACCTTGATCTGCAATTCGCTGGTGCAGGGTTTATCAAGCATGATCGTGTCCCCCACTGCCAGGTCAAGAAGTTCCCTGAGCGTGATAATGGCGTTACCCATCTCAACGGTGACCTGGAGAGGGGCTTCCATGAGTCCGGATGACAGGCGGGAGGACCACTGGGGATCAATGGCCATCAGATCAAATTGCATCCCTGCTTTGAGTTTGTCCCTGATAGGGTCAATCGTCATATAGGGAATAGCAAAAACCATGTTGCCCGAAATATCCTCGATCTGGATTTTGAGCGACATGGTCACAATCTGATACTCGGGCGGAACAATATTGATCAACCGGGGATTCATCTCCATGCGCAACAAGGTCATATTAGTCGCATAGAGTGGCGCCCAGGCCTTTTCCAGATCCTGCAGAATATCTTTGACGATTTTCTCCATCAGACGCAGTTCAATGGAGGTAAACATCCGGTTGCCCAGGGAAGTATTGCTTGTGCCGGTTCCTCCCAAAAGGCTGTCCACCAATGAAAGCACTAACGTGCTGTCAAGGGAAATCAACGCCGCTCCTTTAAGCGGTTCAATCTTGAAGATAGCCATGCAGACCGGCGAGGGAAGTGTCTGGATAAAATCGTCGAATTTGTAGGAGCGCGCACCGATCTTCTTGATCTCAACCACCTTGCGCAGGCGGTTGGAAAGGTTAACCCGGTTATAGCGGATAAAACTGTCGTAGATGATGTCCAGGTTAGGAACAAAACCCTTATGAGCCTCGGTATTGAAGAGGTCGTAGGTCACTACGCTCCCCTCAGCCTTGGCCAGTTCCCTCTCAGGTTCTATGCGGCCTTCAAAAACGGCATTAAGAAGCGCCTCGATCTCTGCTTTTGTAAGGATTTTTTCCATATTACCCGGAAGACTTCCTACTGGATGACAAAATCGGTAAAGTAGACCCTGGATATCTTGACGGGTGTAATAATCTTGTTGATTGCCACCAGGATTTCTTCCTTGAGCTGGTTTTTGCCCTGAAGATCCTGGATATCCTGCAAGGTTTTGGACCCCAGGAGCACCAGTACGGCATCCCTCATTGGCGCGAGCCGTGCGTCCAGATCCCCCTTGGCCGCAGTGGACATTTCCAGCTCAACCTTGACTTTCAGGTAACGGAGTTCCTGTCCATCATAAATATTAACGATGAATGGTTCCAGCGGATAGATATTGGTGGCAGCCGCCCCCTCCTTGCCGGCAGCCGCACCGCCGTGACCGCCTTCCGCTTTTGCCTCGGTCTTGGTTTCTTCCTTGGTGTCTTTTTCTTTTTTGTCGCCTTTTCCGCCCATCAGCATAAACGCCACAACACCCAAAACAACAGCCACGGCCACGGCAGCGCCGATAATGATGAATAACTTGTTTTTGCCGCCGCCACCTTCAGCTTCCGCAGGCGCCAGTTCGTCCTTGGCCATGCCGTTCCTCCATGAATAGTAATCGATTTACTGATAGTGATCGCGCTGAACTTTGTATAACGACTTCAATGTTTTTTCAATCAATTTAATGACTGCGAAGGCGTATCCCGTTATCCGGAACACGCCTTCGCTCCCGCGGCCTTTATTCACAAAAAATTACCGTTTGAGATTCAAAACTTCCTGCGTCATTTCATCCGCCGTTGTAATGGTTTTGGAATTGGCGGAGTAGGCCCGTTGCGTTGTGATCATATTCACAAACTCGGTTGCCATGTCAACAGTGCTCAGTTCGAGATTATTTGAAAGCAGTGCTTCATTAGTGCCGTTGGCAGCAGAAAATACTCCCGTGGCAGGTGCAGCCGGTGTCCCGGAATCGGCGGTCAACCTAAAGAGCGTCCCCCCCTGCTTGGTCATTCCAGCCGGATTGGGCACGATCGTTTCGGCAACCCTCACAATCGAAGCAGAACCGGCAGCCACCGGAGCATTGCCATATCCTGCGTAGTAAAGCGTAGTCGAATTGCCTGCCGCATCTGCGTAGAGCAGCGAAATGGCGCCTGTCGAATCCACGCCGGCCACCTTCTGAAAGGTCTGATTGCCGCTTGCTGCAGCGTATGTTTGTGTAAAGCTGATGGGCATTCCAGCGGTATCAAGTACTTTATAGCCGTCGGGATTGATCAGCCCAAGACCGGTGCTATCGAGGCGGAACGAGCCTGCCCGGGTGTAATATGCATTGGCCGCAGTTAGCGCCGTGCCTAATGGCGCGCTTGGCCCGCCGAGCGCGAAGAATCCGTCACCCTGAATCATCAAGTCGCTGGCGCTGGTGGTGCTTTGCGTGGACCCCTGTGAAAAGACGTTATCGACCTTCTGTATCTTGGTGCCGTGGCCGATCTGGGAATTGTTCCCAATGGAAGTGGAAAGCATATCGGAAAAGAGCATGCGGGAACCCTTGAATCCGATGGTGTTGACGTTTGCCAGATTATTGCCGATCACGTTAATGCCTTCGGCATTGGCCAACAGGCCGCTAACGCCGGTATACATTGCTGATGTAATACTCATTTTATAATGCCTCCTTGCGTGTGAAAACGGTTTTGGTTAAGTGAAACGCGTCAATCGATCGGCGTTTCATGGGCTTCCTCACAGAGGGCCAGCCCTGTTGTGTGCTTAGATAATTATTGCTGAATCGATATTGGTAAAAACATTGCCCTTCATTTGCGACCGGTCCATGGCTGTTACCACGGTACGGTTTTTGACGCTTACCACCAGCGCCGCATCCCCCATCATGACCAGTGACTCTTTGCCACCCTTCTGTGCCACGCTGTTGACGGCCCCTTCCAGATTGGCAAGATCATTGGCGGACAAGGTTATGTTGCGAGCCTTGAGACGGTCTTGGGCATGCTGCGAAAATTTCACTCCCTGAGTGGGGAGCTTTGTATCCAATACTGATGCAAAAGACGGTCCAGTTATTTGGCCTGCACCACTATTTTTTTGAGGTTGAGTCCGGTCGTTTTTTACCGGCTGAACCGGATTGGGGAAAAAAATCGGATCTACCATACGCGCTATGCTCCGCTGACGCTGATGACGTCCGCCAGCGATACGGAAGTTGATCCAATGGTGAGGTACGGATTACTGCCCGTAAGATCGACACCATCGATGCGTCCTGTTGTGTAGGTTGTCGCCGTCACGTTGGCGCCGCTGGCCGTGGCTGCCTTGACGGAAAAAGTATATGCCCCTGCTGAAAGCTTTGATCCGTTGTTGTCGCAGCCATCCCAGGCATAACTGAGATCGCCGGACGACTGCGCCCCAAGGTTAACGGTCCTGACAACGGTTCCGGCCGAATTGGTAATGGAGAGAGTCGTTGCCGAGGATGCTGATGAGAGATTGTACTGGAGCGTAGGCGATGTGCTTCCGTCATACGACAGCGAATTACCGTTAGCCTTGACGGTTTTACCGATGAATGAGACGGAAGACATACTCAGGGAATTGTTCTGTGCTGTCAAAAGATTGTTCAATGCCGTCGTGCTATTATACGATTGCTCAACCAGGGTTAACTGGGAAAGCTGATCCAGCATTGCACTTGCATCCTGGGGAGCCAATGGATCCTGATATTGCAGTTGGGCAATAAACAGTTTCATGAAATCATCTTTGTTCATGCCCAGGGATTTTTTCATTGCCGCATTCGCAGCAGTTGTATCGGTTGTCGACGATACGCTGGAAACCATCTACATCACCTTCCTTTCTAAAAATGCACATCAACCATGGAATGTCGGGCTGATGCCTGATAAAGTGGTCTTTGCTGTATTTCCGGCGCATCGCTGTCGCGATAACTTCCGGAAGTATTCCAGGCGGCATTCTGTTGCCGCTGCGTCAGTTCTTGCCAGCCACGTTGGCCCTGACCATATGACGCCGTTCCATTCCTGCCGTTTCCCGTAGAAACATCGAACGTTTCCATGGAAATGTTTTGACGGGCCAATGCTTCTTTAAGCGTATCGGAATGTTTTATCAGGGAATCTCTGACCTGATTGTTTTCCGCTACAATCTCGACTTTCAGACACTGGTTTTCCATTCGCAGATTCAGCTTCAGTTCACCAAGGTTTTCCGGAGAAAGTCGAATAACAACCTGCTCAACACCGTTTTTGACGCCGCTTCCCGTCAAATGGCTGACAACCTGTTCCATCACATTTGCGCGAACCGGTTCGCTTGCCGACGCCTTTGATGCACCTGCTACCACGGACGGGCTTTCAGCTTTCATCTGATGCAGAAGCATCATATTGTCCTGTACGCCCGTTTTTTGGCCAGAAGTTCCTTTTCCATCCTGGCCGAATGACTCTTCATTAGTCGAAGCCATCCCCTTCTTTATTGCAACTGCCGCAATATTTTCATTACTACGGGACTCCAAAGCATCAACGGCATCTGCCGCATCCGGTTTTGAAGTCTGTATTTCCTGTTCTGCACGAGGATCGTTACGCTTGCCGTCTACTGCAATATGGACTGCAGGTGTTGCGTGAATATCTCGTGCTACTGCTGCTGTGTCCATAACCGGCTGCGGGCTTACCGCTTTCCCCGCTACTACGATATCCGCCGCACTGCCGCCGGATGAAGCAACTGTCGTCTCCACGGCCGGCTTAGCCACATTTTCCGTCGGTACTGTTTCCGGCTGTTTCGGCGGTGCGGATACAACCTTAACCGAGGTAACCGGCATTTCCTGCAAAACATTTCGAACCGGTTCCTGCACCACGGCATTCTGGGACGCCAAAGTATCAGCAAACGGTTTTGGGGATGCCGTGATATCGGCAGCCGGTTGCGTTGTTGACAGCGCAATTTCCTGAACTGCGGAAGTTTCCTGCTGCGTCGAGGCGCTCGCCACAGCATTCTGCTGCATGGTGGGTGTCAATATATTATACGAATCAGTCAAAATTCCGACGAAAGCCGGGGATTGCGCAACTGATTCCGATAGTGCACCTGCATGTCCTCTGAATGAACCGCCAATTTCTGTTATTCCGGCGGTTTGCGTTGTAGCCGCATTTTTGTCAGATGCATCCGTCACTGCCGGTTCCGGCATTCTACCGTTGATCTGCTGCATCGCCACCATCTGAAGTCCTGCAGCAAACAGATTCACATTCTGTAGAATCTTACCTTCTTCTTTCGCCAGCTCTTTTGGTTGCTCGGAGAGTGTTTCATCAGTTACTGAAGATGAAACCGCAACCTCTTTTTCAGTGCCCGCCATAGCCAGGAGCACTGCCATAACATCAGCAGACGCATCAGTTTGCGCCGAAGCAGTTTCCAACCCGGTTTCCGCCGCTTTGGAATTTCCCGCCTGAAAGGGTATAACCATCGACGTGGCAGCGGGGTGCGCTGACATGTCACCTAAAAGCCCGGCAAATGCGCCTGTTTCCTGTCCATCACCCGACATTGCCATTACAGGCGAAGCCACTGGCGTGGCAGCGGCTGATGGTACGCCAACAAACATTTGTGCAATCATCTGTCCATCACTCATTTGTTCTCACCTCCTTTCTAAAGTTTTTTATGGGCCTGAATGGGACTCAGACCATAACATTTATTTATGCTCTAAATATTTTTCCATACGCTCTCACAACGTCAATGCAGTCAAGTCGTCTAAAAAACAATATCACACACCACTTAAATTCTCTCCAATCCATTTGAGGATCCTGGGCTGCTTTACATAGGGAACCAGTTTTGCCACTGTTTTAGTATCCATTTGGTTAAGCAGGGATATAGCCCTCTCTTCTGCAAGCTTATCCAGCAGTTGACCCGCCTGTTCAGGACGCATCTTCTTGAAGAGGGCGATCATTTTTTTCAGTTTTTCATCCTGTTGCTTCTGGTCCTGCTTCTTTTTCATCCTCGCAGAGTCATCAAATCGCTTCTTGGACTCTTCCAGCGCCTTGATTTGAGCTTCAAGCTTCGCGCTCAGTTTTTTCAGCTCCTGCTCTTTCGCCGCAAGAGCTGCTTCTCTTTCTGCCAGTTGTTGCCGGCGGGCATCCTGGATAGCCTTTTCCTCGCGGGCGGCGCGGGCCGCACTTAGGGGCTGTTGCTCACCCCCATCTCTCTGAGGAGCAATGCCTGTCGAGGTTGCAGCAAAAATCAACCTGTCGGGAGAAGCCGACGGAAGCAAACAAACAACAATGACAGCAACGGCCATGAATAGGATTCGAAGCATCTGGTTATCTTTTCTTTTTCTGGATGGCAATTTCATCCATGAAACACTGCTCTTTTTTATCCATTTCCAGTCTATATTCATGCGCTTTTTTCTCTTTAAGCGACTCCAGAACCTTTTTGTCCTTGGTGGCGTCCAGCAACGTTTCACGGCGTTCATTCAGGACATGGCCCAAATGATCGACGTGTTTTTTCTGTGATTTGATTTCTTCGCGCTTGTGGGCCAAAAAATCGGAATACATTCGTATGTCCTCAATGTTGTCCAACTCGCCCTGGCGTTGAAAAAATTCTTGCGAAATGTTCCGGGTATGAGCCTCGTCCCGCCTCAGTCGGTCATGCGCGTGATCAAAGCCCTGTTTTGCAGTTGCAAATTCCTGTTTGCAAAGGCGTTCGACATCCAAGCGATACTTGAGAACCTGCTCCAGTTCAAACCGTCTGCCTGTTGCCACGTGCGCCAACTCCTTTCTTCATAAAGCCAGCTCATTCCGGAAACAGAGATTTCAAACCCTCTACGGACTCCTGAAGAGTCGCCGGATCGCGAACAGCTTGTTTCAGATACGACATTATCCCATCGATTTTTGAGATAGCATAATCTATTCCGGAATTACTGCCGTCCTTGTATGCTCCAATGTTTATGAGATCCTCGGACTGACGATATGTAGCCATTGTCTCTTTGAATCTGCCGGCCAGAGCCTGGTGATCGGCCGTTACAACATCGTTCATAACCCTGCTGGCGCTGGCCATGATATCGATGGGAGGATAGATGTTGCGGGCGGCCAGGTTTCGATTCAAAACGATATGTCCATCCAGAATACTGCGCACGGCGTCGGAAATCGGCTCGTTAAAATCATCCCCTTCAACAAGGACCGTATACAAACCGGTAATACTGCCATCGGAAAAATTACCGGCGCGTTCAAGCAGTTTCGGCAAAGCCGCAAAAACCGACGGTGTGTATCCCTTGGTTGTCGGCGGTTCGCCGATGGCCAGCCCAACCTCGCGCATCGCCATGGCAAACCGAGTAACCGAGTCCATCATCAGCAAAACTTTTTTACCCTGCTTCTGAAAATATTCGGCAATGGTTGTGGCAAGATAGGCGCCGCGCATACGCACCAGCGGCGGCTGATCGGAAGTGGCCACCACTACCACTGACTTCTTCAGCCCGGCCTCCTGAAGATCCTTTTCAATGAACTCCCGCAGTTCGCGCCCACGTTCGCCGATCAAGGCGATCACACTGACATCCGCTTCAGTATATCGGGCAATCATGCCGAGCAGTGTCGATTTCCCGACACCTGAACCTGCCATAATTCCGACACGCTGCCCTTGTCCGCACGTCAACAATCCATTGATGCTCCTGATCCCCAAATCCAGCGGTTTGCGGATAGGAGGCCGCGTCATGGGATTGACCGGCGCAGCGTAAATCGGGTACTCCTCCTCGACGTGCAGCGGCCCCTTTTCATCAATGGGATTTCCAAGCCCGTCAATTATCCGGCCCAACATAAGCGGACCGACCCCCATGGAGGCTTTTTCCCTCCTGACGGAGATCAGGCTATCCAGTCCGACCCCTCTGAGTTCGCCCAATGGCATCAGCAGCGTTTTGTTGTTGCGAAATCCAACCACTTCGGCAGGAATCGGCTCGCCCGTCTGAGGCCTGATTTCGCAGATGGCCCCGACCGACGTGTCCGGACAGTAACCCTCGATAACCAGCCCCACCACCTGAGTAACTTTACCATGAAGCCTGATCGGTTTAGCTGTCTCAACGGCATTGCGGTATTTCGAAAAATTAAGAGAGGTCTTATGCACGAAACGCACTCCTGCTGCTATTCGTCATTATCTATCGCCAGAGTCCGCTGTTCCAGAAGCCGCCTGAAAATTTCATCCAACTGGCCATCGATACCGGCATCAACAGTGCCCATCTCCGAGTCGATCTGACAGCCTCCCTGAAGCACAAGAGGATCCGCTTTGAGCCGCATCCTCTCCGTTAGCAATTCCCTGCGAAACGAATCGTCAGGACCGTTGGCTACCAGGGCGTAATCATCAGGATTGAGACGGATGGTTATTTCGCACCGTTCGGAAAGAGCCGCTATGGCCGCCTGCACGACACCAGCCAATATCCCTCGTTCTAAGGAGACTTCCCGCAAAATGACCTTGCGCGACATCATCATGACCAGGTCGATCAAGTCGTCTTCGCATTCCCGCATAACCTTTTCATGCAAGGATTGCACACCTTCCGTTGCGGCCCTGAGCGAGCGGAACACATTCACCAATCCGCGTTCAGCCAGGTTTTTCCCCTCGATCAGGCCCTGTTCAAAAGACTCCGATAGACGTTGATGAAGCTCTTCTTCAGTCAGAGTGACACCGGCAGGCTCGTCAGGGACTGGCTGCTCTTCCGGAGGGTCTGCGCTGGCGCCCTTCACTTCCGATGTGTCGAAAATACCCATCGGCACGAAGCCGGCAGATGGCCCGGCGGCAGGCTGGTCCGGAATGGGCCGGTTGAACGGCTGGAAAACAAATGCTCCAACATTGCTGTCAACAAGTTGATCGCATTTTATGATTCTAGACAAGGACATCGTCTCCACCACGTCCGGCCAGAACAATCTTACCTTCTTCCTCCATTTTACGCACGATCTTGATAATCTCGCTCTGAGCCTTCTCCACATCCGAAAGGCGCACCGGCCCCATGACTTCCAGGTCTTCCTTGATCATTTCAGCAGCGCGGCTGGAGATATTTCTGAATATCTTATCCTTGACCTCATCCGGTGAAGTCTTCATTGCCAATGTCAGCGTGTCGTTGCTGATCTCGCGCATAACGGACTGGATACTGCGGTCATCAAGCTGGAAAACATCCTCAAAAGTAAAGAGGTGCTTGCGGATGACCTCGGCCAAGGGCGGACTCATCACATCCAGCTTGTCGAGGATCTGCTTTTCCTTGCTGCGATCAAAATGGTTGAACATGTCCACGACCTTGTCAATACCGCCAACCTTGTAGCGTTGAGTGCCTCCCATGGACTTGATTTCTTTCTTCATAACCTCATCGATCTCACGAAGAATCTCCGGTGAGACCTGTTCAACATCGGCAATGCGCAGCACCACCTCGGCCTGCAATTCCTGGGGAAGGAGACTGATAATTTCGCTGGTCTGCTTGGATTTGAGTTTTGCCAGAATGACTGCAACCGTCTGCGGATGTTCCTGGGAAAGAAAATTGGCAATACTCTTGGCATCCATGTTGGCTAAAATATCCACCAGATCGCCATAACTGGATGCCTGCAGTTCCTCCATGAGTATATCCGCTTTAACCGGGCCGAGGGCTTTCTCCAGGATTTTGCGTACGAACTCATCTCCCTGGGCAAAGAGGCCGGATTCGGGGTTTATGGTAGTGGTAAAGTCTTCAACCACTTCCATGATGGTATCGCGGGAAATATGACCGAGTTTCGCCATGCTTTTACTGATTTTCTTTATTTCGTCGTCATCCATGTGCTCAAATACCTGGCTGGTGACTTCGTTACCCAGGTACAGAAGCAGAATGGCCGCTTTATCCGAGCCTGTCATGGTGTTCCTCGTTTGCAGAGATCTGCCTGCATTGCATTATTTATTATCCTCGCCAATCCAGTTCTGGAGAATCTGGGCAACTTGGTAGGGGTCTTTTTTCGCCGTTTCAATCAGGTTCTGCTGTTCCGCCATCTGCATGGTAATTTGAGCACGCTCCGCCGACGTCAGTTGATCGGAAACCTCGTGAACCGACTCGATTGAGTCAAGTACGGCAGGCCGCACAATCTTGAGCGAAACCAAGAGGGGGCGGATAACGAAAAATACCAGCGCCAGGAAGCCGAGACCGATCATCAGATTCTTGAACAGAGACATGACAAAAGGAGAGCTCCACCACTTCTGGGATTCGACGATGCCACCCTCACCCGTATCCTGAAATGGAATGTTCTGGATAGCCAACTGGTCGCCCCGTTCAGTATTGAACCCTACCGCGCTCTTAACCAATGCTTCTATTTTCTGCAACTCCTCGGGAGAGCGGGGCACATATTTCGCCTTGGCCGCCTGACCATCTTTTATCACACCGGGTGCTTCATATTTGCCATCGACCAGTACGGCAACGGAAATCTTGCTGAGAGCTCCCACCGGCTCGATAATCTTGGCTGTCGACCGGCTGACTTCGTAATTGAGAGTCTCGTCGTTTTTGGCGCCGCCACCGGTGGACGTTCCGCCAGCCGCCGGCGTTTTTCCAAGGTTGGACTGCACGCCGGGAACACCTGTATTGGCAGTTGTCGAGGCGCCCTTCTCCTCGGAGCGTTGTTCACTTCTGACTGCAATGGTTTCGGGATCGAATTTTTCCTCCACCCGCTCAACTTGTTTGAAATCAAACGTGGCGGAAACGCGTGCTAGGGTTTTACCGGTCCCGACAATGGGGTCCAACAGCGACTGGATGCGTTCCTCGACATTTTTTTCATAGTTCCGCTGGGTTTCCTGCATGGCGGTCGTTGCTTTGGATGCAGCATCGGAAGCGCCGTTGCTCTTGTTGAGAACCTTACCGTGGCTGTCAAGGACCGTTACATGATCCGAATCCATCCCCTCGATGGATGACGAGACCAAATGCACGATTCCCTGCACCTCGTTTTCCCGCAGCGAGCGGTCCGATTTCATTTTGAGAACAACCGAGGCGGTTGCCGGCTTTTCGTTTTCCTTAAAGAGCGTTTTTTCGGGAAGCACAAGATGAATACGGGCCTGTTCAACACCGTTTATCTGGGAGATGGTTCGTGAAAGCTCTCCTTGGAGAGCCCGTTGATAGTTTATTTTCTGGACAAATTCCGTCATGCCGAAATTTTTCCGGTCAAAAATCTCAAAGCCGATGCCGCCACCTTGCGGCAATCCTTCAGATGCCAGGGTAAGGCGCAGTTCATATACCTTGTCCGACGGAACCAGAATCCCCTTGCCATCGGGGGTAATCTGGTAGGGCGTCTTGGCGTCTTTCAGCTTTTTGACGATTTCGCCCGCATCCTCAGTGCTCAGGTTGGTGAACAACGGCCGGTAATCGGTCCGGTTCGCCATGTGTATCAGCACCGCAAAGGCAACAACCGAAAGAAGCGTCACACCGGCAATCAGCATCCGCTTGCCGGTCGAAAGCGCCATGAACGGCTCTATGAGTCTCTGTAATCCTTCAGGCATTGCGTGTCGTGTAATCCTTTCTTAAAAAGAGGGGGCAAAATAATGCAAAATCGCTCTTTTTCGGCAAAAGCAAATAACTGCCGATATTACATCTGCATGCGCATAATTTCCTGATACGCCTCGATAGCCTTGTTACGAACCTGAGACATGAAGAGAAAGGAAACATTGGCCTTTTCCATGGAAATCATGACTTCATGAAGGTTTTTGTTTTCACCACTGGCAAGGCCCTGAATAGCCTGATCGGATTGGACCTGCAAATCATTCACCTTGGAAATAAGTTCGCTGAAAAATTTGCCGGCGCCCTCAATTGCCGCAGGCTGCTTGACATTGTCCGTTGAAGGAAAAACCTTGCTGATTCCAAGACCGCTTTCGATACCCTTCAATTCCATAGTATACACGCTCCCATTCAGTTTGCCCGGTCAGTCAACCGGGAACCGGCTACTTGCTGATTTCCAGAGTTTTCAACGCCATGCTTTTAGCAGCCTGAGCCGCTGTCACATTCGCCTCATAGGTACGGCTGGCGCTGATCATATCCGCCATTTCTTCAATGACATTCACATTGGGCATGGCCACATATCCCTGGGGATTCGCATCGGGATGGCTGGGATCATACTGCATACGCGGCGGATTCTGGTCTTCGAGAACCTGCTGTATCTCCACCTGGCGGACTTCCTTGCCGGCAGCCCCGTCCAGCGCTCTGGCAAAGCGGTTCTCCAGCGGAGTTGCCGCAAAAACGGCGTCCTTGCGTTTATACGGACCGCCTTCAGGAGTTCGTGTCGCATTGGCGTTTGCCAGATTGCTGGAAATCAGGTTCATCCGTGTCCGCTCGGCGGACAACGCCGAAGCACTAACATTCATCGCCGTGAAAAAGTCCATTTATTGCCCCTTGATTGCTGTACGCAGTCCTTCGAATTTCTTCGCCAAAAGCTGCACCGAAGCGTTATACATGATCTGGTTTTCCATCATTTTGCCCATTTCACCTTCAAGCTCCACCGCGTTGCCATCCTTACCCGGCGTTTTGGCGGGAGTCTCGATAACCCGTCCGGTTACGGACTGGATGCGGTTGTTCGCACCCTTCAAAGGAAAATGCCGGGAATCGGTCTGGGCCAGCGCCCCGGTATCAGCTCCCTTGATCGCGCCCTGGAGCTCATTCTCAAAAGATAACGATTTTGGAGTATAGTTGGGGGTTTCGGCATTGGCGATATTGGCAGAGATCATATTCTGCTGTTTTGTACGCAGGTCAATGCTCTTTCCCAAAATTTGAACCGTTTTATTGAAGATACCATCTATCGGCATATGTTCCCCCCTGACTCGGTTTCATTAATTTGCAAAACGCATGCCTCTTTTCGTTTTTTCATATCTGGCATCAAAAAAACACGACACCCCCCTCGGATGACCCGCAAAACAGTAAATTGCTCGAAAAAAAACAAAAAAAGTCTGTCAAAATGATGACAAAGTCGCAATTTTGACAGACATAGGGCGGGAATGAATTATTTAGTGGGTTCTATAGCGGTCTTCGTGTCAAGCGATTCCACGGCTTGGCGGGCAAGCTTCTGCCAATCCAGGTCTTTTCCGTTTTTGGCGACTCTTTCAAAATAATTACGGGCAAGTTGCTTCTTGCCTTCATGCAGATTGAGTTCGCCGGCCTTGTAGAGCAACTCGTCTCTCCCCGCCAGATCCGGCTTCATAAGCCCTGACTCAACGAGCCGCAAGGCCCCCTTACGATCACCTGACGCCTCACGCGCCGAAACAGCCACATAATAGGCATCAGGCAGCAAACCGGTGGCCTTGCGTCCCTGGCCGGCACCCGATGTCAAAAAAAGTTCCATTGAGCGGTAGGCTGGAACAAACTGCTTAAGTTCCCAAAGAGAACGGCCAAGATAGTAATAACTTTCCGCCATGCGCGCCCGTTCGCCCTTATTCAGTAACCACAAGAGCGAATTTTTGACATCCTGATATTTGGTCTCGGCATACAGCAGACCGCCAAGGCGCTCCAGCATCAAACGAGCCTGGGGATGGGAGGGAAATTTGCGGAGAAAGCCGCGTATATTTTTCTCCGCCATATCGTTATCGCCCAACAGTTCGGCGTTTTCCGCCACAACCTCGTACATGTATGGCGCGCCGCCTGAAGCCCATTGACGGTCAAGCAGATAACTGAACATTTTTACCAGCTCGATGGGTCTGCCCGCCTCTTCATAGGCTTTCACTACTTTTGGCAGAAAACCGGGTTGTTCCACGCAACCGGCGAGGTATTCCTGATGCTCTTCTACAAACCGGATCAAACCGGAAGGATCCTTGCCCCACTCGAATTGACGGTAGTCCTGCGCCACCAAAACCTCGCGCATGGTTCTGCATACCGCCGCATACACTCCCCGCGGAAACTTCTTCTGAAAGATAGCAACCTGCCGGAGCGCATCGGAAGCTTCACCATACAGAGACTCCAGAAGCACGCATTTGAAAAACGATTCTTCACGCAGATCAACATCGGTGCTCTGCCGGGAAACGTCCTGGTACACATCCGCCAACTTGTGAAAATTCCAGGAATTTACTTTAAAGAAGTCGCGATCATTCAACCTGAGAAGCGCCATCCAGGCAGCCTTGTTGTCGTGAAAATTCTCGGACACCGTGCGATACACGCCAAGCGCTTCCTGATCATGGCCCTGACGGGACAGAATATCCGCCAACCGGACAAGAAGCACCGGTGCGAATTTTTTTTCGGCCAATCGGGCGATCAAACTGGAAAGCAAACTGCGGGCAGCAGCAAGATCGCCACCCCGGGCGATACTATCTCCATAATAAAACGTTACGCCGGGATTGAAATTAAGGTATGCCGGCCAAAGCTTTTCCGCTTCACGGAACGCAGCCAGAGCTTGAGGATATTTCTGTAGCTTGTAATAGGTTTCACCAAGCCGGTAGAGGGCGAGCGATCTGACGGCTGTCTGTTGAGTGGAAAAATGGGTAAATGCTTCTTCGGCCTCGGCCAGGCTCCCCTTGTAGAGAGCCGCCTCAGCCATAGCAAAAACTTCTTGGCCATTTTTGTCGAGCAATCCCCTGAGAACCAGAGGATCAGTAGGAAGAAACGGAAACTCAGACTTGAGCGGGGGATCGAAATCGCGCACGAGCTTTTCAACGCCATTCCAGATTTTCTCTCGTCCGGAAGGGTATGCAAGCGGTTGCGGGGTGCCAAACTGTTTGCCGACATCGAGAGTAATAGCGCCTATACCATCCACACTGACATCACGCCAACTACGTCCCGCAGCGATCTGAAATGTCAATAACAGGTTGTCGCCGCGCCGGGAGATAATAATTCCGCCCATATTTGCGTCGGAATAGCGTCGAAATTTTCTCAGCAGAGGACCGCCGGTGTCCGCCAGGCCGATTCTCAGCCTGTTTCCGGGCAAGCTTGATATGGTATAGTGCGGCTGGTTTTCAAGACAGAGCGTAATGCGGGAAAAATTATTATGGCGCCTGATTGACACGCGCTGAAGATTGTTGGCAGGAAGCGATGCATAGGCGGAAGACAACATAATCACGGACAACAGGCTTGCCAGCAATGTGACGAATAACACCCTTGCCGGGGAAGAATGTTTTTCCCCCTTACGTATGTCCGAAACGCTGTTCATAAACAAAACCATTCTCGGATGGCACAAAATATTATTCCTGCAATTTGCAGAATTTTCGCACCTTTACCGCCAGTTCTTCTTCGCTGCAAGGGGTAAGGACAATATCCCGCGCGCCATACTTCAGTGCTTTGAGAGCAGCTGTCCGCGTCCAGCGCTGGGCGCCCATCATGATCGGCGGAGGCGAATCCTGACGCATGGCCATGACCTTTATGCAGACCGCTAATTCGCGATCATCCGCATCCTCCGAGCCAATAATAACCAGTCGCACGTTGCGTCCGGAAAAAAGCTCCTTTATATTGTCGTCAAGGGTTCCCTCAACTACATGAAAACCGGTAAACGTAACGGCATCAACAATCAGACGGCGTCCATCGCTATCGTCCTGAAGCACGACGATGCTGTCAACGCCCTCCCCCTCCGCAACAGTGGGTATTGCCCCCTCGTCACTAGCAGCCCCCCCCGCTGAAACCGGGGCGGCATCTTCCGCAATACCTGGAGCGGAAACATCGGTACTGACAGTCTCGCCAGCATCGTCAACAGCCTCTTCCACCGGCGGTTCTGGAGCCTCCTGCGGAGGATCGAATTGATTACCAAGTTGCACCGGTATCAGTACATCAAGGTAATTCATCTCCTGTCCCGTCAACTCCAAACGAGAGCGGAACATCAGATAGTCGCCTTCGGGAATCGGCTCTTCTTCGGACAACTGGTCCACATCGGGAATAAATTTTTTGGGAGAAAGCACCTTCAGGTGGACTTTGTTCGGCAGTTTTTCCTGAAAGACCGTATTGAACGAACCATTGACCATGTTCCCGATTTCGGAAAAGGCGTCAATATCGTCATTCTCAATGATACCGAGCCGCTTCTTCTCCTGGATACGCGCCGGAGGAATGCCCAAGAGGGTACTACTCATTACAATTGCATCGCGTAACGAGAAAATCAGATAAAACTGGCCGGTGTAGGCTTCGCGGGAATCGACGCCGATAGCAAAAATGGCATCGTCAAGATCGCCGAAGTATGCGGTTTTACTGGTTGAAAGTGAATCAGTGAGGGAGATGGAGAGTTCCTGCCCCAAGAGCATGCCGCTCTCTTCGCCGGCCTGTCTCAGGGCAGACTCCAATATCTCATGTAGCGTGGTATAACCATCCATGGCAAACAATCTTCCAGTTCGGGATCAATTCAACCGCAGCAGGCGCGGATCAGAAATATGCGGTACTCTATTGCTCCAGTTTCAAATCAAAGATGAAACCAAGGCAGCAAGGACTGAGGCGACGAAGGCGTACAGGCAGTACGTTGAGGAGCCGAAGACAAGCCAACGAAGGTAGTGCTTTGATTTGAAATTGAAATTACTCTTCCTTTTTGAGAGTCAGCCCGACCAGGAACCTGTCGTCATCAATTTTGAAAGGGATCACTACACAATCAATATCGGAAAGGGAATTAACCGTGTAATCTTCTCCGGCAATTACCGTCGGAATCGACAGTTTGACATCCAGGCCGCCCTTGGAAAGCACCTGCTTCACGCCGCCGCCCAACATATTGGCGATCTCGCCAATGGCATCGTTGAGATCCTCGCTTTCCTCATCGCACTCCATGCCCAGCATACTGGAAGTAATTTTCAAAGCCAGCGCAACAGGGCAGTGAATCGAAATTACGCCGGAATAGGTGCCGGCAAAACCAACCATACCGGTAATGCTGCACTTGAAACGGTTAACAGGTTCCTGAAGTGGATATTCATCAGAGGCATCCATCATGACCATGGTGGAGAAAACCTCTTGGGTCGCATCGATTATATATTTTGCTAATTGTTCCTCGGTAAATATCTTTGATGCGACAATTTCCGAGTTAAGGCTCATAGAAGTCCCCCCAGTTTTTCCTGAAGCTGATCGGGTGTAAAGGGCTTCTTGATGCTGTCACTGGCGCCGTTCCCAATAGCTTCCTTAATGATTTCCTCACCACCTTCAGTAGTTATCATCACAATCGGAACCGAATTTCCATTGCTCCTGACCGATTTTACAAACTCGAGTCCGTCCATGTTCGGCATGTTGATATCGGAAAGAATCAGATGTACTGTTTTGCCCGAAGCGAGCACATTCAATCCTTCAATACCATCGCCAGCCTCAAAAACCTCATCGATCGGCAGGCCCGCCTGACGCAATGAACGTGAAATGATCTTCCGCATGGTGGATGAATCGTCAACTATAAGAATATTTGCCATTTCAAAAACCTCCTCTTATGTCCCGCTCAACGGGGTACTGTTTGACTTTATTATCATCGACTTTTATCACAATAACTTTAAATTTCATTTCTTTTTTATCACTGTTGTGATGGTTGATATATAACGATGAGCATCAATCTCGGTTGAACATTTTTCAGGGAATCCGCTCAGCAATCATATCCCGGCCAAGAGTTCGGCCGAGCGCAACAGCCGGTCTACCTGACCGGAAGAGGTTGCCTCGCTGTAGAGGCGCAGCACCGGCTCCGTGCCTGACGGACGAACCAGCAACCAGTCACCGTTCTCAAAGATGAATTTGAAGCCATCACTGAAATTGGATGCGACAACCTGCCGATCATCGATTTTTTCCGGCGGTTGAGATTTAAACCGTTGTACCAGTTGCTCCTTGGCAACAGAATCGATTCGTCGATCGATGCGGCGATAGAAAAAATAACCGATTTCGTCCATGGTTTCGTTCAGCAGTTGGCGCAATCCCTTGCCACTGACCGCCATTGCTTCCAGCAAAAGCAATGCAAGTAAAATGCCATCCCTTTCAGGAATATGTCCCTTGACACCCAGGCCACCCGACTCTTCGCCGCCCATCAGAATATCTTCCGTCAACATCAACTCGCAGATATGCTTGAAGCCGATGGGGGTTTCAAAGATCTGCAGACCGAACTTTGCGGCCAGCAATTCAACCATGCGGGTTGTGGAAACGGTCTTGACCACACCTCCCCGCAGTTTTTTGTGTTCAATCAAATGCCGTAAAATGACCGTAAAAATACAATGGGACGAAAAGAAATCCCCGTTTTCATCCACCGCTCCGATCCGGTCGGCATCACCGTCCAATGCCAGCCCTACCCGATACTTTCCGCTGGCCACCAATGCGGAGAGTTCTTTCAGATGTTCCCCGATAGGCTCAGGTGGCTGACCTCCAAAGGAAGGATTTTCAAAGTTGTGGATTTCTTCAACTCCCGGCAGCAAGCGCGGAATAATACCGCTGCCGGCGCCAAACATCGGATCAACCACTGCCGCAATGCCTGACGCGGCAATCAAATCCAGATCGACAAAATTCCGAATCTGTCTGAAATACCCTATGCTTGGGTCAAACAGTTCAATCATCCCGCTGTTCACCGCATCATCAAATGGACATTCCTCGATGTGCCGGCCAATTGCCGCATTCGAGGCCACAATTTCTTCCACGATTTTGGTAGTGGAAGGCAAAGCGGAACCGCCAAAAGCCTCCTTGATTTTGAACCCGTTATATTCAGGGGGGTTATGACTGGCTGTTATCATCACCCCGGCGCCGGAGCCGGTTTCGCGGACGGCCCAGGAAATAGCCGGCGTGGGTGCATAGCCGTTGCTCAATCGCACGCGGATTCCGTTACCGGCGGCAATTTCCGCTACTCTCCGGGCAAATTCGCACGAGAGAAACCGGCGGTCGTAGCCGATCACCAGTCCCTTACTGCCCAAATTGTTTTGTTTCAGATAATCCATGGTGGCCTGGGCCACCAATGAAAGATTGTCAAAGGTAAAATCACGGGCAATAACACCGCGCCAACCATCAGTACCAAACCTGATCTGCATTGATCCTCCGGATTATTGATTACCATAAAATTCAAGGCTCTGCTTTTTCTTCCGTCCTGTACAGCCACACCAGCACTTCAGCCACCGCCCGATACAATTCAGGCGGTATGAACTGGTCCATGTCCACCTGCATCAGCAACTTGACCAGTTCGGGCGACTCGTGCACATAAACTCCGGCTTCACGGGCGCAGGCAATGATCGCTTCAGCCATGACACCTTTGCCGCTGGCCACTACCACCGGGGCATAATAGCCCTGCTTATAGGAAAGGGCTGCCGCCCTGCGCTCACCGTTGTCAGGATGCATCATAGCTAATTCCGATTTCTCCCGGCTCCAGCCCGGCAGCCTGTAACTGCTCTACCAACCCTTCCCGCTCACTTTCAAGCACTCCAACCGACGTACTGTCGTTGGCATGGAAATCGATCGCGACCCGCTTACCGTCCAGTTTGAGGCGGGCCGTGACCCCCCCCAGCTTCGGCAAATCGACCCGCAAAGCCGTATCCCAACTACGCTCCCGGCCGCCGGAACTGTTTCGCCGGGCCTCGCGCTCATTGACCGTCCACTCCATCGGCTGCCCCGGAAACAACTCTCCGCGAAAGACGATTTGTCCCGATTGCAGCGACTCAAGTTGCTCGCGCACCGCCGGCACATTGCGCTGGTCAACAACATCTTCATACCCCCTGACGCTGCCAGCCTTCCTGAAGGCTGCCTCCATTGCCTCCAAAGAGGTGTTTTTCATATCCGCAAACAGAGGTTTTTCCGCCTGTCCTCCAACAGCCATCGGCGTTACACCCGGTTGTCTGAGACTGGACAAACACCCCTGGGGTTCCTTCAGGAGATCTTCCAGGGCATACTCGCCGCCGAACCAGCGCGCCAAGTGAGATTCATAAAACAAACCACTCTCACGCAGCCCCCTTTGAAGCGTCGCGCTCACCTGAACGGCGTCGGAAGGCGGACCGCCCAGGAGTGCGCGCAGGAGGCCAAGGGTCTCGCGAGCAGGCATTTTTTCCGCAGCCGCATCGAGAAACCTGCTCAACCAGCGCCCGGTCTCACTGACCTGAGAATCGCCCGGCAAACCGAAACGGGTCATCAAAAATGTCGGTTTGGGATCATTGACAATAAAAAAAAGATTCGCCCGGTCGCCAGGCCGCGTTCCCTTCGGCATATTGAATTCAAATACCTGATCGGCCACCTGCATGAGGAAGCGCCCCCCACCCAGTGCAGTCAGCACCTCTCCCTTCAGTTGCTGACCGGCGGCAAAAGCGGTCGGCTGCGCCTGCTGGTCGAGCGGCTCCACAAGAGCGAGCCGGTTTCCCCTGATCAGGGCCTGGAGCAGCTTGGTCATGTCGTCACTGAGGACAATGCCGTTGCCCTGCTGCTGGAGCGTACTTTGTTGCGAGATCGCCGAAGACATACCCAGTGCAGCATTCCGGACAGCATTCTGCTGCCCCCCATCCATGATAGTCTGATACGTGATTGCCTCGTCCTGGATAGCCGTAAAAGCGGGAGAGTCCGGAGGAAGACTCTTTAACACCGTAGTAAGACGGTCAAGCACATAACGCTGCTGATCTGACACGCCCCCTTCGCCGTGCTCCAATATACTCAACCAGCGGCCGGCTCCGCTCAGATCCCCCTGAGCCGTCTCCGGCACTGTGCGCGATAAGGCAAAAACCGGCTTGGGCTGTGACGCGACCACGGTCAGCCGCAAGATTTCACCTTCTGCTACCGCCCGCGGCAACACCAGTTCCAAAGCCGTGCCTGCCACCGTAACAAAGACCCGGCCGCCGGGAAGCGTCCCCTGGACCGCCGCATCCACCTCCTGGCCCGGAGAAAGCATGAGTGGCACCACCGGCTGATTGACAGCTTCAATCAGATTAAAACGGGAATTACGGGCAATCTGCTGCAGAATCTGGGATGCATTGGACTCGAAAGCCGCCAGCCGGGCCTGTTCGGGCGTTAATATACCCTGAAGCGCTGTTCCCTGCCCATCACGGACCTGAATGCCAACGCCACCCTGTATTTCAGCCGCGATAGCGCTCTCTCCCTGAACGCCACTGTAGGTCAGGGCTTCATCCATCAAATTGGCCAGCACACCCGACTCCCCTGGAGAGCTTCGCAGCATACCGGCAATACTTTGCAGGGAAGAACGCGCCTGGGAATCCGCAATCTGTTCGCTGCTAACCAGCAGTCCCAGCAAGCGGGAAGCATCAGACAGACTGATCGGCGGCGCGCTCTCTCCTCCTTGCCGGGCAATGGCGAAGGTGGTTCGCGGTTCACCGGTTACGAACGTCAACTCCAGATTCTGCCCCGGCCTGACCGCCACGGGAAGATTGAGATTGAAGCGTTCCGCACCGATTTGAACCTGAACCCTGCTATTCGGAAGGATTGTCAGTACTTCAGCCGTCACCCGCTGACCGGGGGTCAGTCCGCTGCTTTCACCGGACTCCTGGTCAGCGCTGACAAAAGAAAGGTTTGACGATTTGGAGAGAAGATCGAAAACTTGCTGTTGGATGTCGGAGGTTAGCGCCATGATGGATTACCGCGTACTATGATGCAATATCAACACTTCATTATCCCCAGATCAGGTAACCCGGCTCATAGATGTTCCCCAGCAGCTTATGCCGCGGCATGACCCGCAGCATGAATCCGTGCCGCCCGCAAAAACGGCACTCGATTTGCCCGGCGAACTGGTGCACGGCATTACCAAGAGCGCTGACATGCTCAAGGGTAACGCTTTCGCCTCCCTGGATCGCGCCGGTGGAGTCGAGCACTCCGAAATACCCTTCCACAGCCACTTCATCCACCGCAAGATCTCCCAACGTCACTCGCGCCGTTATCGGGATGCTGCTTCCCACCGCCACAGCATCGGACACCTGAGCCTCGGCCTGCTCGATCCGCACCTGCGGCCATGCTTTAAAAATACGTTCCTTCCAACTGGCCAGATCCAGGGCAAGCGCAAGATCATCCGCCACAAACCGGCTCCATTGCAGATATGCCGGTGAATATGCATTTCTGAGATATTCCTGCACCATTCGCTCGGTGGAGAACACCGGACAAAGGCTTTGCAGGGAGGCCTTCATGGTGCTGACCCACGCGCGGGGAATGCCATCGCTGCCGCGGTCGTAAAAATGCGGCACGATTTCTTTTTCCAGCAGGTCATAGGTAGCGCGGCTCTCCACCTGGTTCTGATATTCGGTGTCTTCATAGACCTCGCCCTTACCAATGGCCCAGCCGTTATTTCTCTGATATCCCTCGCACCACCAGCCGTCCAGAATACTCATATTCAGGCCGCCGTTGAAAGCCACCTTCATGCCACTGGTACCGCTGGCCTCCATCGGCCGGAGCGGAGTGTTAAGCCAGACATCGACCCCCTGAACAAGATGCCGGGCAACTTCCATATCGTAATCCTCGATAAAAACGATCCGATGGCGAAAACGTTCCTGAGACGAAACCTGAACGATCTGGCGGATCAGCTCCTTTCCCTCATGGTCCTGGGGATGGGCCTTGCCGGCAAAGATGATCTGCACCGGCATCTCCGGATTATTCAGAATGCGTGCCAACCGCTCCAGATCGCGCAACAATAAGGTGCCCCTTTTGTAGGTGGCGAAACGCCGGGCAAAACCGATCGTAAACACCTCCGGGTCCAGCACCTCCTCGGCAATGGAAATTTCCTTGAGGGTGGCCCCCACCTTGACCAACTGCTGCTTCAGGCGCCTACGGGCGAAATCAACCAGCTTTTCACGGCAGCTCTGCCGGGTACGCCACAATTCCGCATCCGGGATCTTGGCAATTCGACGCCACGCATTGTGATCGGCGGGATCTTCCCTCCAGCGGGTTCCCAGATAACGCACCAGTAGGCTGGCCATCTGATTGGACATCCAGGTACGGGTATGGACTCCATTGGTAATCGAAGTCAGCGGCAATTGCTCCTCAGGAAGTTCCGGCCAGAGATTTCTCCACATCTTGCGCGAAACCTCGCCATGCAACTGACTGACACCGTTGGTATACCCGGCAAGCTTCAACGCCAGTACCGCCATGCAGAAACTCTCCTGGCTGTTCGCCGGATTCTGGCGGCCCAGGCCGAGGAATTCATCACGGATCAAACCCAATGTCTTGTAGTAGGGGGTGAAATACTTATCCAGGAGTTCCGGCGGAAAGTGATCGATGCCGGCCTCAACCGGCGTGTGGGTGGTAAAGATGTTGCCCGCGCGGACAATTTCGCGGGCCTCCAGGAAGCCGACTTCGCGCTTGTCCATCAACAGGCGGATACGCTCCAGCGCCAAAAAGGCGGCATGCCCCTCGTTCATATGACAGACATTGGGAAGAATTCCCATGACACGCAAGGCGCGAATACCGCCGATTCCCAGCAGAATTTCCTGCAACATGCGCATTTCCTGGTCGCCGAAATACAGCTTGGCCGTTATCAGGCGATCTTCGCTGCTGTTTTCCTCCAGGTTCGTATCCAGCAGATATAATGGCACCCGGCCAACCTGCACCCGCCAAATATGAACCTTGAATTTCCTGCTGCCGAATTCGAGTTCGAAAGACAACGGAGCGCCATTCCCGTCCCGTTCCAGGATAAGCGGCAGATTATAAAAATCATTTTCAGGATAATATTCCTGCTGCCATCCCTCATTGTTGAGATACTGCCGGAAATACCCCTGGCGGTAGAGCAACCCGACACCCACAAGGGGAATACCCAGATCACTGGCCGACTTGAGGTGGTCGCCCGCCAGAATGCCCAGACCGCCGGAATAGATCGGCAACGACTCCTGAAGGCCGTATTCCATGGAGAAATAGGCCACTCTCATGGCAGAGGCGCCGTTGGCGTTTTTCTGGAACCAGGTCTTTTCCTGAAGATAGTCGGCCAGTTTCTCGTCCACCATCTTCAAGTGAGCCATGAAACCCTCATCGCTCTGAAGGGTTTCCAGGGTAGTCTGTTGGAGGATACCCAGCATCTCCACCGGGTTGTGGCGGGTAGACTGCCACAAATCCGCATCCATGCGGCGAAACAGGCTGATGGCGTCCGGTTCCCAGCACCACCACAAATTATAGGCAATCCGCTGAAGCGCGGCCAGTTCGCCGGTCAGCGACGGCACCACGGTAAAGGTATGCAGCATCTTGCGGAAATCCATGAAATACTCCTGAAATGTACACCCTATTTAATCAACTGGTTCATTTCGAAAATGGGGACGAGCACCGCCATGACAACAATCGCCACGGCCACACCCATGGCCAGAACCAACAGCGGCTCCAGCAACCCCATCAAGCGGGTCAGGCGGGTACTGAACTCGCGATCAAAGGCAACCCCAGCCTTGATCAGCATAGACTCCAGCGTGCCGCCCTTTTCGCCGACACCCACCAGATGCACCAAAAGCGGCGGGAAAAACGGGCTTCTCCGCAGACTGGCCGACAGACTGCCCCCTTGGGCAACCTCTTCCATCACCCCGTGCAAAAAGGCACGGTAGACCCGGTTGACCAACACCTCGGAAGTTATTTCAAGGGCACGGATGATCGGCACGCCACTGGCCAGCAGGAGGCCCAGCACTCGGGCAAAACGGGAGAGAATCAAATGCTGAAGCATCCCTCCGGCAAGCGGCAACCGTAAGAGCAGAGCATCCCGCTTCAGCCGCAAAGCATCCCGCTGCATGGCCTTGCGGTAGAGTGGAATTGATGCAATGGCCATGCCGGCCGGAATCCACCACCACGTGCGCAGCACGTAGCTTAGCTTGATCAGCACAACCGTAAGCAACGGCAGACTAGCCTTGCTGTCCTCAAACATCACCACAATCTTGGGAATTACCGCTGTCAACAGGAAGATCATTACCCCGCCGCCAAACAGCACCATCAATACAGGGTAAATCAGGGCCGAAATCACCCTGCCGCGAACTTCTTCCTGCTCCTCAAGGAAATCGGCCAATCGCTCAAGCACGGCATCCAGGGCGCCGCCGGCTTCACCGGCCGCCACCATGCTGACGTAGCTCTCGCCAAACACCTTGGGGTCCGCGGCAAAAGCCCGCGAAAGAGAAGCGCCCTCGCTGATCCGCTCTCTGACCCGCGCCAGTATCTGCTTCAGTTTGCCGTTGTGCTCCTGCTCGTAGAGCGAACCGATAGCCTCGAACAACGGCACGGAAGACGCCGTCAGGGTAGCCAGCCGCCGGGTAAACAACGCCAGATCGGACGTCGAAACCGAGCGCTGAAACGAGAATACCGAGGAGGGGTGATCCGCAGCGCCTTCCTCATACACCTCGCGCGGCAGCATTCCTTTGCTTTTTAACTGGCTAATAGCCTGACGTTCGGAATCGGCCTCGATGGTTCCGGAAAGCGATGCACCGGTAGCGCTGTACGCCTTATAATGGAACGTCGGCATAATCTTCCTGGGTTACACGCAACACTTCTTCGATAGTGGTAACCCCCTCCGCAGCCCTGAGCAGGCCATCGTCCCGCAGAGTTTTCATCCCCCGCGATACGGCATACTCCTTGATCTCGCCGGCATGAGCCCGGCGGATGATCATGGAGCATATTTCCTGATCAACCGGCATAATCTCATAGATAGCTGTACGGCCAACGGTCCCCAATCCGAAACATTTATCGCAACCACGCCCCCGGTAGAGCTTCTCCGGCAGAGCCACACCGGCATAGTGTTCCACCGGACGGTATTCTTCGCGGCAATGGGGACAGATAACCCGCACCAACCGTTGAGCCATGACCGCCGTGAGGGATGAAGCAATCATAAACGGCTCGATACCCATATCCACCAGACGCGTGATGGCTGAAGCAGCATCGTTGGTATGAAGCGTGGAGAGAACCAGATGGCCGGTCAGACTGGCCTGGATAGCGATTTCTGCCGTTTCCGCGTCGCGGATCTCCCCCACCATGATGATATCGGGGTCCTGACGCAGAATCGAACGCAGGCCGCCGGCAAACGTCAATTCGATTTTGGGATTGACCTGAATCTGCCCAATGCCCTTGATCTGATACTCAATGGGGTCTTCGATAGTGATAATGTTCTTTTCGCTCGAATTGACCCGGTTCAGCGCGGCGTAAAGCGTAGTGGATTTACCGCTGCCGGTTGGGCCGGTAACCAGGACGATCCCGCTGGTACGAGCCAGCATACGCTCCATGGTACGCACGCCGTCACGGCTCAAGCCGATATCAGCCAGGGAAAGCACCCCTTTTTTCTTATCCAGCAAACGCAGTACGGAACGTTCGCCATAAAAGGTCGGAATGATCGAAACGCGGATGTCCACATCGCGGCCCGCCACAATTACCCGGATGCGGCCATCCTGGGGCAAGCGTTTTTCGGCGATATTGAGACCAGACATAATTTTGACGCGAGAAACCAACGCTTCCTGGATGAGTTTGGGCGGGGAGAGCTTTTCGTAGAGAATGCCGTCAATGCGGAAGCGAATCACCAGATCGCGTTCGTAAGGCTCTATATGAATGTCGCTGGCCCGTTCCTTGACCGCCTCGGAAAGGATCGAGTTCAGCAGGCGGATGACCGGAGCTTCGTCGGACAGATCCAGCAGATCCTGGGGATCGCTGAATTCGGTCGCAACCGTGGAAAGATCCTCACCTTCCAACTCCTGCAGCACTTCACGGGCCGTACCGGACACACCGGAATAGACGTGGTTGATTGCATCAATGAGAACAGCGGTCGGAGTCAGCACCGCTTCGACAGGCTTTCCGAAAATGAGGCGTAATTCGTCCAGAACCAAAAGAGCCGCCGGATTGCCAATAGCAACATTCACCACACCATCTTGCTCAGTCAACGGGAGCAATAGATTAGCACGGGCAAACGCAAGTGGAACTTTTGCGAGCAGGACACTTTCCACATCGCCTGCGGCAATTTCGGTCCGGCAATTGATCCCCAGTCGCTCCGCAATGGCTTTCAATTCATCCGGGGACACGGCAATGCTCATTTCCGTTTTATCTCCTTAGTGCCATTCTCCGGTTTATAATCTTTCCCTTCAATTTCTTTCTGCACATCGACCGGCCCTTCCTTCTTGGCCGCATCGCCAAACGTATTCCGCTGGCTGGAGGAAACCGATGTAAGATCAGCACCCTCTTTGATGATGGTGGGGGTCAGCAAAATCAACAGGTTGGTTTTTTTCCGTGTTTTTGTTTTGGTCTTAAAAAGCCATCCCAACCCGGGAATATCTCCCAGAAAAGGCACCTTGTTGATCACATCCTCCTCGCTATCCTGAATCAGTCCGCCGATCACGACCGTTTCCTTGTCTTTGACGATGACACTGGTCTTGGCGGTTCGCGTGGTGGTGACCAGATCAACGGCCTGCCCCTTATCATTTTTTACCGCTGAAATTTCCTGCTCGATTTTCAGGCGGACGTAATCGCCTTCACTGATCTGGGGAGTAATCTTGAGCTTGATGCCCACGTCTTTGCGTTCAACGGAAGTGGTAGTGGTAGCGCTGGTAACGGTAGTGCCGGTGGAAAAAGGCACGTTTTCACCCACGACGATTTCTGCCTCCTTGTTGTCAGCGGTCAGAATGTTGGGAGTGGACAGGATGTTGAGCAAATCGTGTTTCTCCATGGCTTTCAACGCCGCGGTTATATTGATCGGGCTGGCCGTAATGCTGGAAGACGACAAGGCGCTGGATGCCGTAGTAACGGCGGTAGTAAGGGTAGTAAGGGTATTCAGAGGATCGTACAGGCCAGCCACCGTAAGATACTTGTTAATTGCGGCTCCACCCAAAACGCCGGTCTGAAGTCCCAATTCCCGCGACTTGTCCAGTGAAACCTCGGCAATCAGCGCCTGAACAAAGACCTGTTTGCTGCGCCGGTCCAGTTTTTTGATTACCTGAGCCAGATTATTATAATCGGCGGCTGACGCCATAATTACCAGCGAATTGGAAGCTTTGTCTGCCGTAACAGTAACTTTGCCGCTTTCAAAGGGAGATGTCTGGGGCGCAGCAGCAGTGGCGGAAGTCCCCTGGCCCGTTGTTGCGGACTGCGCCTGTGCGGAAATGCCTTTGATCACACCTTCCAGAACTTTGGCCATCTCGGTGGCATCGGTGTTTTCCAGATAATAGACATTTACTTTACTGATAGCCTCGGGCGGGGCAACATCCAACTTGGCAGCCATATCGCGGACGGCATTTTTGATCTTCTGCCCGCCAAAAACCAGCAACGCGTTCAAACGCTGGTCAGCCAGCACAGTACCCAACCCGCTTGGGCTTATACTAGTCGATGCGCCGGGTTGACCGGAGGATTTGCTTTCGCTGCTACCGGTAAGCCACTGCCGGATCACCGTAGCAGTACTCTCGGCCGAGGCGTTTTTCAGATAAATGACTTCAACTCCCTCGCGGGTCTGTTCGGTATCGATGATATCGATAATTCCCTGGAGCTTGCGGATATTCAGCGACGAATCCACCACCAGAATCAAATTGCCAGGGCCAAATACCGACAACTGGCCATCCTTGGAAACCATAGGCTGCAAAAAGGCCATTGCTTCCTGGGCCGTGATGTTTTCCAGCTTGATGACTTGCGCAATGTAATTCTCGTTGATTGGGGCCCGCTCACCCTGCGGCAGCAACCTGATGCCGGATTGTTTGGCGCTTGCCGTGGGTATGATCTTGGCAACTCTGCCGCTCTGCACCACAGCGAACCCTTTCAGTTCCATTACCGAAACAAAGACATTGTAGGCCTCCTCGATGGAAAGCTTGGAAGGGGAGTAAACCGAAATTTTCCCCTTCACCCGCTCATCGAGGATGAAATTCCTGCCTGTCAGGTCGCTGATGAATTTTACCATGGTGGCGATATCCACTTCGTTAAAGTTCAGCACCACCCCTCTGGTGGTGGCCAGCGCCGGAGTCGCAAGCAACTGGGCCGCCAACAGCAGGATGCAGAGCATACGTATTAGATATCGTGTCAAGCGCGCCTCCACGTCATAACCAGTATGTGATCAAACCATTCCCTTTTTAAGGGGGATGTAATCAAGATTACCATGAAAAAAATTTCTCTCGTCCTTCACTGAAAAAAGAATAGAAAAAACAAAACCCTACCGTATTTCATAATTGTATGTCGTTGGCTGTCCATCCCGGATCAGGTCCAGCTTCAACCGGCTCTGCCCCTTGAGTGCAATGAACGATTGGAGCGCCTTGTCCGGTGAATCAATTGGAAAATCGTTCAAACGCAGCAGCACATCTCCGTTTTTGAGCCCCACCATGGCAAAAACACCATTGGGCTTGACTTCAGAAACGCGAAAACCCTCAACCTTGCCGTCTTTCTGGCTGGGGAGAAGACGCGCATCACTCATGGCCTGCCCGATGTTATCCAGTGCGGCATTCAGCGCCCGCTGGTCGATAACTCCCCCGGCACCCGTTAAAGTCACGGCCTTAGCACTCGGAGCGGAAGGCTGGCTGGAAGTTCCGGCACCGGCAGGAGATGTGGGCGTCAGTAATTCCACTTTTTTCCCGTTCACCACGATAAAAGCCTGCTCCTTTTTGACTTCAACAAGACGACCGGCGTCGAAGACCATGTCACCCAGGCGGAAGACCCGCTCTTCCTGTTTGGTGGTGTTACGCACCAGGGCAAAAGTTTCACGGAACGAGCCGATCGCCGTTCCCAGCAGCAGCAATTCCGATGGAGCAGTGGCCGGTGCGGCCTGGGCGCCAACTTGAGCCGTGACAATGGGAGTTAACGCTCCCTGGGTCGCCTTGCCAAACAGACCATTGGTCAAAATTGGAGCGTAAAATGCCAGGTCTTCGGTTCGTGGCGCCGACGCTCCCGGCATTGCAGACTCCTGCCTGATTTTCAACGGCAAGGCCTTTCCAAGATATGAGGCAAGGCTATCGGCAATAATGGACGCGAGGAGTGCAATTATGACTATTCCCAGGGAGATGTTTATGACGGTAATGGCGCGTGGCATGGAAGAATCACCTTCCCCTCTGAAAAAGGAGTCCAGCAACGGATTGGGAGTGAGTCAAGGAAAGTAACAGCGAAGAGAACGGACGAAAGATCTCACCTTGGTTATCACGTCCTCTTCGCAAAACACCCGGTTGTAAAAAAGGGGCTTTACAGCTTGATTTCACCGGAAAATACCTCTACTGCCGGACCGGTCATGTAAATGTTGCCGTCTTCAGCCCATTCCATCTCCAGATCTCCGCCCGAGAGATGGTTGAGAATCCTTTTTTCCGTCAGACCGTTCAACACACAAGCCGCGGTAACGGCACTGGAGCCGGTGCCGCAGGCCAGGGTTTCGCCCGCACCCCGTTCCCAGGTACGCTGGCGCACCTCGTTGCGGGAAATGATCTGGACAAATTCCACATTGGTACGGCGAGGAAACAGTTCGTGATTCTCGATCGGCGGCCCGTAGGTGGAAACCGGAAAACCATCGGCATCATCCACGAAAATGACACAGTGGGGATTACCCATGGAAACGCACGTGATCTGAAAGGTTCGATCCAGTATTGTCAGCGGCTCGGCAACCACCTGCGCCGCTTCCGGTCCGTTCATGGGAATTTCGCTCCTGCCCAGGCGGGGCGGTCCCATGTTGACTCTTACCTTTTCGATTTTACCGTCACTGCCGGGAGTCAACTTCAGGGTCAGGATGCCTGCCCCGGTTTCCGCCGTAATCTCTTTTTGTGAAACAATCCCGTGATCATATGCATATTTTGCCACGCAACGGATACCATTGCCGCACATCTCCGATTCCGAGCCGTCGGAATTGAACATTCTCATGCGGACATCAGCCGTTTTTGACGGCATAATCATGATCAAACCGTCCGACCCGATACCGAAATTACGGTTGGAAACCTGTATGGCAACCTGCCGGGGATCGGCAATCGACTCCTCAAAACAATTCACGTAGACGTAATCATTGCCGGCGCCCTGCATTTTAGTGAATTTCATCGTAGTTCATCCCCCTTCCGTACCTGCGGTATGGTTTGTTACCATAACAAATCCCCGACAGCGCAACAAGCAAAACGTTACCTTGCCGGCAGGCACTTTCCGGCATTGACATCCGCGCCCTTTTTCCGGAAAACTGCCTTGCCTGAAAAAGGTAATTCATGATATTTTTTTTCACATAAAATCGTAAGGACATGTTGATGAAGTATACCATACTCGGGAGCGGAACCTCCACCGGAGTACCGATGGTTGGCTGCAGTTGTAAAGTCTGCTCTTCGGATGACCCCCGCGATTCGCGTACGCGGGCCTCGCTGCTTATTCACCATGAAGACCGGAACATTCTGGTGGACACGTCAACCGATCTTCGACACCAAGCCCTGCGTGAAAGGATAATGCACATTGATGCCGTCCTCTTTACCCACCCACATGCGGATCATGTCAATGGCATCGACGATTTGCGCGGCTTTCATTTTTTGCACAGGAGAGTTATACCCTGTTTTGCATCAGGAGCCACTTTCGCTACTCTGATGACCGGTTTTTCCTACATTTTCAGGGAACATGAGGGATCGGGCTATACACCGCTGCTTAAACCGCATTACGTAACCGACCCTTTTGAACTGTTCGGCCTGACCGTAATTCCGGTGCCGCTGACCCACGGCAACATTTCGTCTCTCGGCTACCGCATCGGCAACTTCGCCTACCTGACCGATTGCAGCGAAATCCCCGAATCTTCGCTGCCATTGTTGCAGGGACTGGATATTCTGGTCATGGACGGCCTGCGATGGAACCCGCATCCGTCTCATTTCAATATCGAAACGGCAATTGCCGCTGTTGAGCGATTACGGCCGGGACGCACTATCCTGACCCACCTGTCCCACGACGTGCTCTATGCCGATGGGAACAAACTGCCGCCCGGATTCGAATTTGCCTATGACGGCATGAAACTTGAGTGAAGGAATCGGCTTAATGCACAAGGATATCAGGCTTCATGGACAGGCCTGCGATGGAATCGAATACTATGTCATGGTTGTCGGTACCGAAGCGTATCAACGATATTTCTTCAATATCGTCCAGGAGGGTGACCATCTTCGAATTTTCTCACCCGGCAACGAATTCATTATCGATCCCCAGGGCATCAGCCACGTGGGTAACGGCGGTTATTTCTGCGAATACATGTTCGGCGTTGATCAGCCCACCAGCGATATCACCAAACCGGAAATCATCAATCGCCTGGTCATGTACGGCGCGCAACTGGACGAAACAACCGGTGCAGTCTGCTTCAATGACCGCACCGCAGGCAGCAAAAGCTACGACACCATCTTTTTTGACGGAAATGCGGTCTGCAACTACTTCTTTTTCGTCCACTCCAAGCTCCTCCCCCACAAGCTGAAAAATCAGCAAGAAGAGCTGGTTAAGCTGATAGGCAGGGGCATCAAACGTTCCGAGGCCATCGGAGAAGAGCGTGATGATGTCCTGATCGAAGAAATTTTCCCGCTCCTCAGGGACACAACAGCCCAGCTTTTCGTCATCAAATTGATCAACTGCCGTCATCGCGAATACCGCAACCTGTTCAAACAACTCTATTTTCAAAACAAGAAAATTTCCGACGAAGACTTCAGCCGCCTCTCCGCACTGGCTGCCGGCCACCAGATTGAGCGTTACCAGCAGGAACGCATCCGCATCGATGTCATGTACCGCCATCCGGCCAATAAACGCATTGTGGACGAGTACCGCAACATTCTGCTGGCCTGTAATGCCAAAGGGTCCATCAGCAACCTGGACAATGCGCGGCTGACTCGCCTCAAAACGCTTTCAGTGCGCAACAAACTGCCTGGCGCGCTTTTTTATACATTGGACGAGATGCTCAAGCTGGGGCGCAACCTGACGGTCATGGACGAACAGGACTATCTGGCCGAAACCAGACAGATTCTGGAAGGAATCTTCCTGAAGGAAAAAATGATCGAGAGCCGGATTGACCGGGAAGACATGCTCAAGCTGATCAAAGCCAAAAAATGCGCCATGGAGAACCGCGATCATTCTTTTGACCAAGTCATGCTGGACGCCAGCAAGGAATGCGACGAAAAAATCCGTGATGGTGCCGGAGCGGATCTTCTGGACGGTTTTTCTTATGTCATCACCTATCTGGATCGTTTCGACAGTGTTGCCAACCTGATCAACAATCTGGCATTCATGGAAAACGTGCGTATCAATGACGAGATGTTGCGCGGGCTGCTGGAACACAAGGCTGCTTTTGACAATCTTCAGGAAAACTGTTTCAGGGAATTGTTCATTCGGGAGCTGTTCGAAAACGCCTATCTGGGGCGCTTCGGCAGACGCAAGGTTCAAGCGCTCATGGAGGGATTGGAAGCAATCGAAGCGTCACATTCATCCATCGAAACACTGAGCCGGCGGCTTATGGAAATCGACAACGAGGAGCGGATTTACCTTGCACTGCTGGAGCTTGTCCGCGACCGTATACGCAGCTTCTATTCCCGGTTCAGCTCCAAGGCCGATCAGCAGGCTCTGCGCCGTGAAGTAACCGAAGAACTGAAGACGAAAAAGCGCATCCAGAAGGACATTCCCGACCATCTGTTCAACGAAACCATCTTCACCATTAAAAAAGAGGCCATGTACCTTCACACGCTCCTCCCCGCCATCATCTCCGAATGCAATGTCGGATTGCGCGAGGACTTTCTGCAAAACTCCGGACTGGACCGGTTCTATGTTGAAGAACTGGAGCGCGAATATTACGAGAAAAACAAACTCGATCTGGAAGGTCTCTACCAGATCAGAAAAGGGCTGAGTTGACGCCATGAATGAATCTCTTCACATCGCCATCGGCACCATAGCCATGCGCCCCTACGTATTTGCCTTTTTTGCCGCTTTTCTTCTGGCCTGTGTACCTCACGTGGGATGGAAGAGAACCCTGACCTTCACAGCCGCAGGTTACCTGATCGCCTTTGCCTCGGAGTGGTTCTCCATCAACACCGGCTTTCCCTATGGTTGGTATTACTACATCGAAACCACCAAAAACCAGGAACTATGGATTGCCGGGGTTCCTTTCTTTGATTCGCTTTCGTACGTCTTTCTGACCTATTGCAGCTACAGCACAGCGCTGTTTATCCTTTCGCCACTCAAAACCTGGCGGTGGAACCTGGCAACGCTGGAGACCCGCCGAATCCGCAGATCCCTGTCTGCCCTGATTCTGGCCGCGTTTCTGCAAACCTTTCTGGATATCGTAATAGACCCGGTGGCACTTCAGGGGCGGCGCTGGTTTTTAGGGCAAATTTACGGCTACGCAACCAACGGCATTCATTTCGGGGTGCCGCTCTCCAATTATGCCGGCTGGCTGGTGACCAGTTTCTGCCTGGTTGCCGCGTTTCAACTGATTGACGCCCGCCGGCTGAACGACGCCCCCAAGGGGGTTGACAACCTTCCTTTCCGTTCACTGCTGGGACCAATCCTCTATCTCTCGGTGCTGATCTTCAATATCTCGATGACCTTCTGGATCGGGGAGCGCTTCATGGCGCTCTGCAGCATTCTGACCTTCACCCTGCCATTGTTGATGACGCTGCTGTTGGCTGTCCAAAGGGTCAATCGTTACTCAAAAGAAGAGTTTGGCGATCATGTCAGGGATTATCCCTGGTCTCCGGCTGCAAATGCCAAAAACCGATTTTAATACGATTCATTTCTTGTCAAGGAGCTTGTAGTGGGCATCACTGTGCTTAATCCGGATTATGAACTTCGAATACGTGAGAGGTTTTCAAAAACAGGCGCCATAGAGACGCTTGGTGCAAGACTGACCCGGCTTGCTCCGGGCGAAGCAGATATCGAGGTGACATACAGACACGGACTGAGTCAGACAAACGGTTTTTTTCACGGCGGCATTATAGGAACAATGCTTGATACCTCCTGCGGTTATGCAGCGCTGACCCTGATGCGGGCAGATGACGAAGTGCTCACCGTAGAATTTAAAACAAATTTTTTAGCTCCGGCAGCAGGCGACATTTTGATTGCGCGCAGTCGGGTACTACGTGCCGGACGCTCAATTATCGTATGTGAAGCGGATGGTATCGTGGTAACAGACGGGCAAGAAAAGCTGGTCGCAAAAATGACGGCCACAATGATGGCCGTTCAACTGCAATCGCGGACTCATGGTAATTGCATGGGAATGGAGGAATGTGCAGCCCAACTGGTCACTTCTTCCTGTTCTTCTCCGGCACAGGCAACTTGAGCAAACGCAACACCTGAGTCATATCATCCCAGACCTGCCAGAAAGACTCCATGTTGCCTTCGCCCTGGCGATGCAGCAGAAATGACGGATGAAATGTCGGCATGAGCGGGATGCCTTGATAATCGCGGAACTTGCCCCGAAGCTTTGAAATCGGCTCGCGTGTTTCCAGCAGGGTCTGGACCGCGAAGGTTCCCAGCGCCACGATCACCTCGGGTTTGATTGACTGAATTTGCCGCAACATGTACGGCGAGCAGGCCTCGATCTCGTCCCGTTCCGGATTGCGGTTCCTGGGTGGCCTGCATTTGACCACATTGCAGACATAGACATCCTCACGCTTCAGCCCCATGGCCGTGATAATCCGGTTAAGAATACGTCCGGCCTCGCCCACGAACGGTTCGCCCTGAAGATCCTCGTCCGCTCCGGGGCCTTCTCCCACGAAAACCAGCCGCGCCTGCGGATTGCCAACACCAAAGACCAGATTTTTGCGTGTTTTGCCCAGCTTGCAACGCTGGCAGTCTCCCAGATCTTTCCTGATTTTTTCCAGGGATTCGGGATGGCAAATCTCCGCTGTCTGTGGCTGCTCAGCTCGGGTTCCGCTGCCGCCTGCTGTTGTCTGTGACTGCTCAGTGGCAGGAAGTTCGGGTTCCGCTGCCACCTGCGTAACGGCAATTTCGCCTGCCATGCTGGCGGGAATTCCATCCAGCCCGCTCTCCTGAAGCGAGTTCAGATAGGCCTTGAGGGAGGCCACAACAATAGATGAAAGTGCGTCATGCGTCACGGTGGAGGCTCCTGTTGAATCATTGTACTAACTGGGGTACCATGAGTTAAGCAAGACTGTAACAGCAAGTTCCGGTTCCTGTCAAAACCTTAGGTTTTTAAGATGATCTTTGTTTGTGCGCTCCTGGTAGCGCTTTTCATACCTGCAACAGCCGAAGCATGGGGTGGCGGCATTCACCTTCAGATGGGGCTGCGCATCCTTGCGAACCTGGACCAGCTACCGCCCGGTATGGCCGCGCTGCTGGCAACTCACTCGCTTGACTACCTCTATGGCTGCATCGCGGCCGATATCACTCTGGGCAAGAAGTTCACCCATTATCTGTTGCACTGCCATCGCTGGGGCGTTGGCAGAAAAATACTCCAATCGGCCCGGAACGATGGCGAACGCGCCTGCGCCTATGGTTATCTCAGCCACTTGGCAGCGGATATCATCGCCCACAACTATTTCGTCCCCTACAAGATCATGCGTTCCTTTAGCGTGGCCGCCATGAAACATACCTATTGGGAAATGCGTTTCGAGACCTTCACGGATCAGAAAACCTGGGAACGGGCACGTGAGGTCTGTTCCGGCGACCAGCGCGCCAATGATACGCTTCTTCGCAACGTGGTTGCGCCGACCTTGTTCTCTTTCGGAACCAACAAACGGATCTTCAACTCCATCATGCTCCTGTCGCGCCTGGAAAAGTGGCAAAAAGTCATGCGGAGCCTGTCGGATAACTCACACTATGTGCTGGCTGAAGAAGACCGGGACGAGTATATGCGCATGATCGAAGAGGCTGTCGTGGATTTTCTGCAACGGCCGGATGAATCGGATCTACTGCTTGCAGACCCAACCGGCGAACGGGCATTGGCCATGGCCGAAGCATTCCGGAAAAATCTTCGCCTGCTCTATAAAAGCGGACGAATCACTAAGGCGGATGGGATGGAACAGGTGGAAGCGCTCAAGAAAATACTGCGTCGCGCCCTCCATCAACCGGAAATACTGGGAGAGCTACATAGCAGATAAGATGGCGGGGGAAAGGGCCTCAAAGCCTGACAAAACGGTTTCGTCCGCTCCGTTTTGCCTGGTAGAGGGCTTCGTCGGCTCTTTTGAGGAGTGTTTCCGGGGTATCGCCGGGTTCAAAACTGGAAATACCGAGGCTGATGGTGACTCTGATCGACTTTTTCTGGAAGAGGCTCTCCATCTCTTCGATCCGCACCCTCAGGTTTTCCGCCACTGTCTCGGCTGCAGCACCGTCGGTTTCCGGAAGAAGACAGCAAAATTCCTCGCCTCCGTAGCGGGCCATGAAATCGGTTTTCCTGATAACGGAGACAGCTTTTGTGGCAACGCTCTTCAATACCAGGTCGCCGCCCTGATGACCATAGGTGTCGTTCACCTTTTTGAAATAGTCAATGTCGATCATCAGCACGCTGAGCGGCCGGAAATACCTGCTATGCCGTTCGCATTCCTCTTTCAGGCGCGATTCCAGAAACCGGCGATTATAGATACCGGTAAGGGCGTCAATGGTATTCATTTCGATCAATTTCTGTTCATACGTGGCAAGTTCGGTCACATCCTGAACAATCAGAAACAGGCTGGTGATGGAATTATCCTCTCCACGGAGCGGACCCATGGTACAACTCTGCTGCATCAGATCGAAACGATAGCCAAAGGAACTATCCGGCTTGAAGGGGAACAGGTAACGGTGCAGTTTCTGGGAAAAGAACGCAAAGTTTCCGAATGAGAGAACCGCCTTGCAGTTCTTGTTAAAGCTGGGCGTGCTCAGGTGCGGGAAATAATCGAAAATCGGTTCGCCGATGATCCGGTCGGCAGGTATGCCGCTGCGCGTCGCCATCCAGCGGTTCCAGTAGAGGACTTTGATATCTTTGTCGAGGATGACGAGCCCGATGTTTACGGTATCGAATATCTGGGTAAGCTCGTTCTGCTTCATTCATACTGCTCCATGAACGCAGCCAATGCTTTTTTCAGCCAGAGGATCGAATCATGGCTTGTCACCAGGAATAAGAATCCTTCCACATTGCGTTCATTAAAACAGAAGACCGTTCTCAAAACAATTGCCGACGAGTCTGCATCAAAGGTGTTTGCCGGGAAGGCCTCATCGGGAGATCTGCCGGCAATAACGCGGGGAGGAGAATAGGTTACGACATCGCCAAGAAGTTCGGCAAGCTTGCCAACGCAAGCTCCGATAAGGATATTGCCGACCTCCATCAGTGTTTCTTTCTCCAGCCCGTCCCCGGCTACCTCGTTTTCCTCACCAAAAATGGAGATAAGCTCCTTGCCGGCATCAGCATGGAAAATCATGAAAGCGCTGCCCTTGAAATCACCCCAGAAATTTTGTTCCAGGATACTGATGGCGTCAAACTCACTCACCTGTGACACGAGGTACTGGGGCAGATTCTGAGCCGTGAACATCTCTACATGAGGGACACTCAAAATGACATAAATATTGATGACTTCGGCAAGGTCGGCAGCCGCCTTGCCAAAAGCGATATTCATGATTTCCTGGAGGAGTTCCTTCTCGTCAGCCGAGATTGCGTCCATGCAATTGTCCATGTTCCTATCCGATCCGTTTTTCAGCTTGCGACAGTGCGTCCTCAACGGTTTCCTTGGTGGGAGGTTTCTTGACCACCAGCAGAGCGCCCAAGCTCAGGACATTACTGATGGATTTGGCCTGAATATCGGCGGTACAGACAATAATCACGGCTTCAGGAGCTAATTTCCTGATTTCTTCCGTCGCACGCGTACCGTCCATAACCGGCATGGTAAGATCCATAAAGGTCACATCCGGCTGGACGTTTTTATATGCCTCAACCCCAGCCAGCCCATCGCCTGCTTCAAAAAACTCGTAGCCACGATCTTTGGGAATACAACTCTTCAGCATCTTTCTGGAAATTGGGGAATCATCGACGATCAATATTTTTCTGATCATATCAGTGGTCTGCCTTATGTGCCGGATGAAGTGGGTATGCCAACGAATTCCGTGCATGTATTACACAAATAGGGGCTAAAGCTTTTTTACACCATGAAAGAAGGAATTCATAGTCCTGATTTAATCAGGGTAAAAATACTCATTAAACGTAAATTCAAGAAAACCGCTCCGCAATAATATGGTCCAGAATAACATGCGCCAATTCATCCTTCGGCATCAGTGGGCACTCCACAACACGGCTGTCCCGGAAGAGCAGCAGAGCCCGGTTGGTTTCGACGTTGAAGCCCGCATCGCTCTGGCTGACATCGTTGGCAACGATCATATCCAGGTTTTTTTCACGCAGTTTTTTGAAAGCATATGATTCCAGGTTGCCCGTTTCAGCGGCAAATCCCACCAGAAACGGCCTTTTTTCCAGTGCACCCAGTTCAGCCAGGATATCCGCGTTCCTGGTTAACTGAAGCGTCAGATCCCTGGCCTGTTTCTTAACCTTGCTGCCACTACGTTCAACGGGACGGTAGTCGGCCACGGCAGCAGCCTTGATGACCACCGAACAGTCATCCACGCGGTTCATAACGGCCTGACGCATCTCTTCGGCGCTTGTAACCTCAACCACTTCGACGCCATAGGGAGGATCAAGTCTGACCGGACCGCTGACCAAAATTACCCGCGCCCCGCGACGAGCGGCGGCTCGCGCCAGTGCATAGCCCATCTTCCCTGAAGAGTAGTTGCTGATGTAACGCACCGGATCAATCTCTTCCCTTGTCGGCCCGGCTGTCACCATGATGGTCCGGCCAGCCAGATCCTTGGCGGTCAAAGCGGATACGGCTGCTTCAAAGATTGTTTCCGGCGCAGCCAGTTTCCCCTCTCCTTCCCATCCACACGCCAGGGTGCCTTTTACCGGCGGCACGAACAGATAGCCCAGCCGCCGCAGTTTCTTTTCATTGCTTCTGTAAACCGGGTTGGTGAACATGTTGACGTTCATGGCCGGCGCAATCAGCACCGGCGCCTTGGTGGCCATAATTGTTGTCGTGAGTATATCATCGGCAATTCCGTTGGCAATTTTACCGATAATATTGGCCGTGGCCGGAACTATCATAAAAAGATCGGCCCGGTCTGCCAAAGAGATGTGACCGATTTCACGCTCGGCAATCAGATTGAAAAGCTCTGTGTGGACCGGATTGGCAGACAGGGTTTGAAAGGTGAGTGGCGTGACGAATTCCTGGGCCGAACGGGTCATGATGACATGAACATCGGCGCCTGCCTTGGTAAGCAGACGCACAACCTCGACCGCCTTGTAGGCGGCGATTCCGCCGGTAACACCCAGGATGACGCGCTTGTTATGGAGCATGCCGCTGTCTCCTTAATACGATTGATGAGACTTGCAAAAATGTATTTAAAAAAACGGATTGCAGCGCTTTTCATGACCGATGGTCGTTTCCGGACCATGTCCGGGATACGCCACCACATCGTCCGGCAATGTAAACAGCTTGGTTCGTATGGATTCGAGGAGTTGTTCATGGGAGCCGCCCGGCAAATCGGTACGGCCGATTGAATCCGCGAAAAGCGTATCGCCGGTAATAACCTTTTTCTCCACCTGCAGGTAGAAACAGCAGCCGCCCGGTGTATGCCCCGGCGTGTGCAGAACGGTCATGCGTTGCTTGCCGAAGGTTATTTCCATGCCATCGCTAAGGAATACGTCCGGCTGGGGAGAGTTTTCTCCCATAATACCGTACCCTCTGGCAACATCGGCGGCGCGGCTCAACAGGGGAACGTCAGCGGCATGGATAAATAGGTCAGCGCCGAAATGCTCCTTTACCGCCCGATTGGCGCCGATATGATCGAAATGGCCGTGGGTATTGATGATATGAACGATGGTCAATCCCCGCCGTTCCACTGCGGCGATAATCTCTTCGGCATCGCCACCGGCGTCAATAATAACGCCCTCGCGCGTTTCCTCGCATCCAAGTATAAAACAATTGACCCCCAGCGGGCCAACTTCCAAGCTATCACAAATCATGGGTTACAACTCCTCGTGCTGTAATTCGTACATGCCGCCGTGTTGACAGAGTACCAGTGCTGAGATACATTTTTTAAGGGATATTAAAAGCGCCTTCGACATATGCGCCGTCCAGTGTTGCAACTGAGAAAACGACTGAAAACAAAGGAGACACTTTCTATGGCTATGGAATCTTGGATTTGTACAATTTGTCAGTATGTTTATGACCCGGCTGCCGGCGATCCGGACAATGGAGTTCCGCCGGGAACCCCTTTTGAATCCCTGCCCGACGATTGGGTCTGTCCGATATGCGGAGCAGGCAAAGACGCCTTTGAAAAACAATAGTACCCCAAAGCAGCACCAAGGCAACCCTCGCAACGCGAGGGTTTTTTTATCCGCCGCATGATTCCGGTAGCCTGGAAAGCCCATAAAATCGGTACTATGCGGTGCGGCCGAAGCAGTGTAGCACGCTAGCAAAAGAGTTTTCCAAAGTCAAGGACACAGCATAGAGAGAGCATGCTAGGCGCGACATCCGGCGTAGCTGGACGCATGCCGTCTTTTCATCCGCAGTTTCCGGATGGAACCTAACGTGAAAAAACGTTTGCAACCCTTGGTAAAACTGATAAAAGGGCTCTGGAAATGTGTATACAGTATCCAATTTAGCCCGCTGGAGAAAACAACCTATGTCCTCATTCCTGCACCGTATTGTCCCTTTGCTGATTCTGATGATGTTCCGGGTTTTGCCCGCTTTTGCCGAGCAGGGAATGGCCATTGACCCGGCCCATTGCCTCGGTTGCCACAGCGACAAAATTCCGGTTCAGGCTTTTGCCAATTCTGTCCACGGCAAAAACGGCTGCACTAGTTGTCATGCCGACATCACCGACCTTGCCAGCCACATGCGGCATGAGTTCAAACCCCGCAAGGTCCAGTGCGAATTGTGTCACAAACGGGAAACTGCGGAGCATTTTGCCAGCGTTCACATCAACAAGGGGGTCATGTGCGCCAACTGTCATACCGATATCCACACCCATACCCCTTGGAAAAAAGATAAGCGCCAGGTAGTTGCCAAGTGCATTCAGTGCCATGACAAGGAAGCTGCCTACCGCACCTCGGTCCACGGCAAGGCAGTGGCCGCCGGTGCGATGGATTCAGCCGCTTGCAACGACTGCCATGGCCTGCACGACATCAAGCCGCTGGGCGATCCGAAAACTCGCGCCAACAAGGAATTTCATACCAAGGTCTGCCTGAAATGCCATGCCGATGAAAAGATGATGGCTCGAAATAAGATCACCGCTGTAGCGGTCAAAACCTATTTCGAGAGCTATCACGGCAAGAATTTCCGTCTCGGCTCTCCGGAACGTGTTGCCGGTTGCGCCGACTGCCACACCTCCCATTCGGTGCTTCCGCCCGGCGATCCGAAATCAAGCGTCAACCCCGGCAACCTGGTCAAAACCTGTAGCAAATGCCACACCAGAGCAACCATGCTCTTCACGAAATATTATGCCCATGGCGAGCACAGCGACCGTGAGAAATATCCGTTGCTTTTTTATACATTCATCGGCATGACAGCCCTGCTGATCTGCACCTTTGGCGTATTCTGGCTGCACACCCTGCTATGGATGTTCCGCGGTTTCGTGGAAAACCGCGAAAAAGCCGCCCACCTGATGGAAAACGATTATCCCCATCACATCCCGGGAGCAAACAAACAGTACCGGCGCTTTACCCGGCGGCACGTCGTGCTGCACATTCTGGTGATCGTCAGTTTCCTGGGGCTCTCCCTGACCGGCCTGCCGCTCAAATTCAATGACCAGGTTTGGGCGCAGGAACTGATGAACATGTGGGGCGGCACTGCCAATGCCGGCTTGATTCACCGCACATGCGCGGTGATCACCTTCATCTACTTCGGCGCGGCTCTGGCCATGAGTATCAATTTCCTGTTTATCAGAAAAGACATCAAGGGCAATTTCATCGAGCGCCTGTTCGGCCCCGATTCTTTGTGTTTCAACCTGCGCGACCTGCAGGATGTGGTTGCCATGGCCAAATGGTTCTTCTTCAAAGGACCAAAGCCGACCTTCGACCGCTGGACCTACTGGGAAAAATTCGACTTTGTCGCCGTCTTCTGGGGCATGTTCGCCATCGGTGGTTCAGGCTTATTGCTCTGGTTCCCGGAATTCTTCGGCCAGTTCCTGCCCGGCTGGATATTCAACATCGCCACCATCGTCCACTCTGACGAAGCGCTGCTGGCCACCGGATTCATTTTCTCGGTCCATTTCTTCAACACCCATGGCCGCCCCGAAAAATTCCCCATGGATTTCGTCATCTTCAACGGCCAGATTTCCAAGGAAGAAATGATCGAGGAACGCGGCGACCAGTGGAAGCGGTATGAAGAGGCAGGCATCACCGAACAGTTTGCCTGCAAGAAACCGAGTGGCGTAATTTTTGACTTCCTGGTCAAAGGCTTCGGTTTCACAGCCGTGTTCATCGGCGTCTGCCTGCTTCTGCTGATGGTGTACGCGTTTGTAAGCGGGACGCACTGAATGTAATCACGGAGGAAAACGGTATGGACCAGCGAGGGGCCGGCATTTTCAAGTATGCCATGAACGGCATCAGCATCATCGGCGCCGTCATGGCCTTGGTCGCAACGGTGCTGATCGTGGCCTTCCTGGCTCTCGAAGCTTTTACCGGCCTGGAAAACCCCTACCTGGGCATGTTCGTCTATTTTGCGTTCCCCGGTATGCTAATCCTGGGACTGTTGCTGATTCCGTTCGGCGCCTGGCGTGTCAGAAAGCGTCTGCGGGGCCACCCGGAACTGGGTATACCGGCTCTGCCCCGCCTCGACCTGAACGATCCCCACATTCTCAGCATTTCCATTTTCTTTGTGGTTGCAACGGTGGTCTTTTTCCTGATCGTGGGAGTCGCAGCGGTCAAGGGGTTCGAGTATACCGAATCCACCAGTTTCTGCGGCGAGCTCTGCCACACAGTCATGCAGCCTGAACACACTGCCTGGCAGAATTCGCCCCACGCCAGAGTGAAATGCGTCGAGTGCCACGTAGGCCCCGGCGCCAAATGGTATGTCAAAGCCAAGCTGTCCGGCCTGCGCCAGGTGTGGGTGGTGCTGACCCATTCATGGCCTACCCCGATCCAGACTCCCATAGAAAACCTGCGTCCGGCACGAGGAACGTGCGAGCAATGCCACTGGCCGGCGAAGTTTTACGCCGGACGCCAGAAAATATTCACCCACTATGCTCCCAACGAACAGAACACCCCGCGTGAAATCGACCTGTTGATCAGAATCGGCGCAACCGTCAAAGCGCCGGATGCAAGAGGAATTCATTGGCACATCGGCCAGGAAGTCACCTATATCCCCGGCGATCCAAAACGCCTCTCCATTCCTTACATCGCGGTCAAGGGCAAGGACGGCAAAATCACGGAATATATGGATCCAGCCAAGCCGCTCTCACGCAAGGAAATCGCCAGGGGGGAAAAGCGGCTCATGGATTGTATCGACTGCCACAACCGCCCCAGTCACATCTACAAATCGCCAGGAGACGAGATAGACCACCATCTGGCTTCCAACATGATCGACCGCAGTCTCCCCTTTATCAAAAAGGTGACGGTCAACCTGCTTGAAAAGCCCTATAGCTCCGAGCAGGAAGCGGCAACAGCTCTTGATACCGGCATCAAAGCCTTCTACGCAAAGAATTACCCCGAGCTTGCCGCCCGAAAATCCAGCGCCATCGCCACCGCGATCACCTATGCCCAGAATATCTACCGCCACAACTATTTCCCCGCCATGAAGGTTTCCTGGCGTACCTACCCGAATCACATCGGCCACTTCTACTCGCCCGGCTGTTTCCGTTGCCACGATGGCAAACACGCCTCGCCGGATGGACGCGTCATTTCAAAGAACTGCAAGAACTGTCACGAAATCCTGGGACAGACCCAGGAGAACATCCCCCCTGGCACACGGGTAACCGAGTTCGTTCATCCGGCAGACATCGGTGATGAACTCCACACTACCAACTGCAGTGAGTGCCACGCGGCCCACTGAGCCGGTGGTTCTCCCGCCCCTAATTCGTTCTCCACAAGTCGATATGCCAAGGAAGGGGCCATGAGGAGAGGTGTGTAATCTACCTCCCTCCTTTCGTCTTCCCCCACTCCTTGCGTAGCGCCTGCAATGTCCCCGAAAACATTCCCACGCTTGATGCCCCTTTCCTCTCCCATTGCGAAATGCTTGCGGCGGTTACGCCGATTCGTGAGGCAAATGCCGCCTGGGTTTCACCGAGCGCCAGCCGCCATGAGCGGATGGCGTCACCGGTGAGCGATTCAGGGAAGGACGGAAAATTGTTTGTACTCTTTTTCTTCACGGATACCTTCCCGGAGCGTTTGTTCCCCCTGACGGTTTTCACCTGTTTTACCGCTACTTCCGGTCCGGCTTTGCGGTCCATGGCGCGTCCGGTTTTCGCATTTTCCGGCGTAGCGGATTGCGCCAACCTTTTTTTCACCGTTTGGCGAACAGGCGCATCAGGTGGAGAATCAGCCACCGTTTCGGCAATATCAATCCCAAAGACATCGGCAATCCCCGACGATGCAATCCTCCGGCGCGACGTACCCGCTTTCGCAACATCCGTGATAGCCCTGCTCACGTCGACAAGTTCATCGTGGTTCACCCCGCGCAGCAGGAACAGTAATTCGGGCGAGTGATCCAACTTTGCTCCCACCCCGTACAGAACAGCCGCCACGTGCTTGCACATGTCGGCCCAGTCCGGACAATCGCAGTCGAATTTGATCTCGCCGGAAAGGGGGAAAAGCCCATTCCGCCGATGCGTAACCACTTCCATGACCACGTGGTCGAGCTTTCCCTTCAAGAGATCGATCAGCGAGCCGATCCGTCCGGAGCATGCCCGTTTTACCGTCTGCCATTTGGAATCCGGCAACGGCTTGATGCTTATGTTCACCTTGTACAACGACGTTCCGCTGACAAGGGCCTCAATGACTCCCTTCCTGATCTCCAGATGGCAGACAGAACCGTTGCGCACATAGGTCCTTCCACGGGGCAAACGGTTGACATAATCGCTGAAAGACTCAATATGATCACACCATCCCTTTCCCCAGAAGGATGTGGCGATCGTACGTCCGGTGAGTTGAACCGGCTGAACCTTCAGCCCTTTCTTTTTCATCTTTTCAATCTGCTTCAGCGCTTTTTCCCGCCGTTGCGCAACCGGCACATATTCGGGCCAACCATAATATCTCATGAATACAATGCCCTCCCATCAGCCAAACGCATTACAATGCATCTACGGCATCATTACGAAATTGCGGATAATACTCGCCGATTCAGCAAATCGGCATCTACATAACTGCTTTGTCCAAGTCCAGCGCCACCAGTTTCAGCAGAGCCTCGTCTTCCATTTCGGTGAGAAGTGTCTCCGTTCCCTCTAGAAGTTCCGTCGCCAAGGAAGATTTGTCGGTAATCAACTCGTCGATTTTTTCTTCCACTGTCCCTTTGCAGACGAATTTATGAACGACGACATTCTTTTTTTGCCCAATGCGGAAGGCGCGATCGGTTGCCTGATTTTCCACCGCCGGGTTCCACCAGCGGTCAAAGTGAATGACATGGCTGGCAGCTGTCAAGTTAAGCCCGGTACCGCCTGCCTTAAGCGACAACACGAAGAATGGCGGGCCATCTTCACGCTGAAAACTTTCCACCAACTTCTTCCGCTCTCTTACCGGTGTACCACCATGCAGCACCAGACCGGGCCTGCCGAACAGGACGGTAAGGAAGGAAGCCAGCGGAGCAGTCATCTCACGGAATTGGGTAAAAATCAGCACCTTTTCCTGCCGGGAAGCAATTTCTTCGCACAGCTCGCGCAACCGCCCGAACTTTCCGCTTCGCTCCTCCGCATAATCGCCATCGCCCAGAACCTGATCCGGGTGATTGCAGATCTGTTTGAATCTCATCAGGGCTGTCAGAATAAGTCCTCGACGTTTCATCCCCTCCTGCTGCTCTCTGAGCCCGTCGGCCAGCCTCTTCACCGCTTGGTCATACAGCGCGGCCTGGGTCTTGCTGAGTCCGCACCAGGCGGACATTTCCACCTTGTCGGGGAGATCGGAGATGACGTTCCGGTCGGTCTTGAGCCGCCGCAGGATATAGGGCTGAACCAGGGTGCGCAGCGGCGCATAGGATAGTGGCTCACGGCTGTCCAGCGATTTGACGAACTGCTTGAACCGTTGGGCCGAACCGAGCAGGCCGGGAGCGACGAAATCAAACAGCGACCAGAGGTCGGAGAGCCGGTTTTCCACCGGCGTACCGGTAAGAGCGATCCTGGCCCGGCCGGAAAGTACCTTGACCTCTTTTGACTGGCGAGTGCCGGGATTTTTGATCGCCTGGGCTTCGTCCAGCACAATAAGGTTCCAGTTGACCTTTTTCAGCCATTCCTGACGCTGCAGCATGGCATAGGTGGTGAGCACCACATCGGCTTTGGCAAGGGCATGTTCCGGGTCGGCTGCGATGCGCTCCAGGTCATGCCGCTCGATTTCTGAAGGGTGAAGCGAAATAATCGTGAGGGAGGGAGCAAAACGGGCAAATTCGCTTTTCCAGTTTGCCAATAATGATGCGGGGAGCACCAGCAGGCTGGGGCGGTTTCTCCTTGCAACATTCTTCTGCGCCAAAAGCAGGGAGATGATCTGGATAGTCTTGCCGAGCCCCATGTCGTCAGCCAGGCAAGCCCCGAGTCCAAGTTCCGAGAGAAACCAGAGCCAGTTCAGGCCGGTCTGCTGATAGGGGCGAAGCGTCGTTTGCAATGTCGAACCGACCTGCACGGCGGCAAGACGCGCTGGCTCCCGCAATCCCTGAAGCATTTCCCGGAGCCTGTCGCCTGCTTCCGCGAAAGCCCAACCGGTTTCCTCCAACATCGGATCGCTGCCTTTAAGATCACGGCTGGCACCGGCCAGAAGCCGCATTCCTTCGATAAAAGAGATTCCGTCATCACCTGCTTCGGCCCGCACCTTCTCCCATTGTTCAAGTGCCTGGCGCAACTTGTCTCCATCAACCTCCACCCACTCCCCGCGAACGAATGCCAAGCCCTCGCCGGACTGGAGCAAGACAGCAATTTCGTCGTCGGTCAACTGCTCACCGTTCAAAGTCAGACGAACCTTGAAATCCAGCAGCACCTGGGCCGACAAGGTTGCACCGGCACTGGAGCCGACCTGTACCTGGACTTTCGGGCGTGAACGTTTCTTCCACCAATCCGGCAGACGGACGACCAGTCCGCTTTCCTCCAGCAGTACCACATCCTTGAGCAGCAGGTACGCCTCTTCCGGAGTCCAGGCAAGCGGATGGTAGATGTCACCGCTTTCCAGAAGTTCCCTGACCCATTCAATCCTGCCGCTCGCCTCGTACACCGGTTCCAGAAGCCTCAAGAGCGCCTCCCGGTTGTTGGTACCGGCGTATTCGCGCAGAGCCTGACTCAGGGGCAGATGCTGCGCTTTTGCATTTTTGCCCAAGCGTGGAACATAGGTTGCCATGAAGGCAAAGGGGAATTCTGGATCCTGTTTGTTCTCGGCCAGATGGAAGCAGACCCGGCCAACCTGCCGCCAGAGCGGCGCATGCTGATGGAGGAACCCCGAAAATCCTTCCGGATTTCCCGCGATTGTAGTCTGCGCCCATGAGTCAAGCGTTGTCCAGATATTTGCCAGCACGTCAGGTGAGCAGTATTCCGCGCCAGGCATGGGTGGGATGCAAAGTTGGAGAGTCGCCAAAATGGCGTCATCGGGAGGCGGAAGCGGTTCGAGCTTTTCAGCGGCTGACTGGTTGAGGCAAAGTTGAGTGAGATAGCGGGCGCCGAAGTCACGCCAGAAAAGCCAGGAAAGCGGCCAGTCACTCGTAATCCTGCCGCCGGCCAGGGCCATAATCCCGGTTGATTGATTTTCCGCAAAAGCCCGAGCTATCCGTTCGTCAGCGCTGTTTTGGTCGAGAGCGGGACCGGCATCCGTCGAACCGGCCATTATAAGGCGTCTGGATGGTGTAAGAGTCAGATGCATTGGTAATATTCCTCTTACCGGTGAAGGGTGAAAACTGTTTCCTGTCAGGATTATCATATAAGGCCCAACATTGACAACAGCCCATTGGGGTGTACAACTTGAACAGATACCTATGTTTTTACCTCCGAGGATGATTCATGCCGGAACAGTATCTGCTCGATTACATGTACACCTTTCTCTTCTTTCTCTGCGGACTGTTGACGGCGGTTTCACAATATGCCATTTCCTGGCTGATCTCCCCTCCCACCATCCAGCAAAAAACGCTTGAACCCTACGAGTGCGGCATGGACCCGTACGGCTCTGCCTGGGACATCCGCTTCAGCATCTCCTATTACCTGTACGCCTTGATCTTCCTGGCATTCGATGTGGACATCCTCTACCTGTTTCCTGTTGCCGCCGCCTACAACCGCGTATCCGGCCTGCGCGGCGTGGCCGAACTGTTTATTTTTATTGCGACTCTCTCCCTGGCGATTGTCTATGCCTGGACTAAAGGGGTTTTTTCGTGGGCCAGGAAAAGAAAAAATTACTGAGGGTCCACAGCTACGCAGAACTGGCCCGTCAGCGTGAGCAGAAGGGCGGCATCTACACTCCGCCCGAATCTGGCTCGCCGATTTTGCGGCTCGATCTTGCCGACACATTCCTCAACCTCTGCCGCGCCAACTCACTCTGGCCCATGACCTTTGGCCTTGCCTGCTGCGCCATCGAAATGATGGGGCTCGGCATGGCCCGTTTCGACATGTCGCGTTATGGCGCCGAAGTGTTCCGCCCCTCGCCGCGCCAGTGCGATCTGATGATCGTGGCAGGCACGGTCAACCGCAAGATGGCACCGGTCATCATCACCCTGTACGAACAGATGGCAGCCCCGAAATGGGTGATAGCCATGGGCAATTGCGCCATGTCGGGAGGGCCGTTCAGCGTCAGCGAGAATTACAATGTGGTTCTGGGGGTCGACCGGCTGATACCGGTGGATGTGTATGTTCCGGGGTGTCCACCGCGACCGGAAGGGCTGCTGGAGGGAATCCTCAAACTACAGGAAAAGATAACCGGCAAGCGCTACCCCTTTCCCCAGTTCAGACCGCCACGGAACGAGACCTGAATGGCTGCCGTGCAAACATTCATGGACGATCTGGCCAGGCTTTCAGTAGTGGTGCGGGAAGCGGACTACCGCAAGAAGGGGTATCATCTAGAAGTGGAACTCACGACGGAACAACTGCTCGACTTTGCCGCGCTGGTACGCGACCAGGGCTTCTACCCGGTATTCGTCAGCGCCGTCCATGTGGCCCCCGCCATCACGGTCATCTACCAGTTTGCCTGTTTTGAGTTTCCCTGTCGGATCATGGCCCGGCTGCCCGTAAGTGACAAAGGCAGTGTACCTTCCATCTCCTCCATCTTCGACGGTGCCAACTGGCATGAGCGCGAAACCCGCGACATGTTTGGCATCGTTTTCAGCAACCACCCCTACCTGGAACCGTTGTTGGTGGCGGAGGAAGATGCTGATCTCAAGCCGCTTTTGAAGAGCGATGCCGCACTGAAATCGTCCGAAAACATCGGCTGGGCAACTGTTCCCGCCCAAGAACAGGATGTAAAGCCATGAACACGGAGAGCCCTGACCAGGAACAGCGCAGCTTCTATCTGAACCTGGGCCCCCAGCACCCCAGTACTCACGGCGTGTTGCGGGTGCTGCTCGAAATGGATGGTGAATACGCCATTGAAGTGGAACCGGTAATCGGCTACGGCCACCGTATCCAGGAAAAAATGGGTGAATCGCGGACCTGGAACGCTTTTCTGCCCAACACCGCCCGCATCGACTACCTCTGCGCGCTGATCTACAACCACGGATATGTGGGGCTGATCGAACGCATGCTCGGCATCGAGCCACCACCGCGGGCCGAATACATCCGGGTGATTACCTCGGAACTGAACCGGATCGCAAGTCACCTGCTCTGGCTGGGCGCCTTCTTGCTCGACTTGGGGGCCTTCACCCCCATCATGTACACCTTTGACGATCGCGAGCAGATCCTGGACATTCTCGAACATGTTACCGGTTCACGCCTGACATACAGCTATTTCCGGGTAGGCGGCGTCAACGGTGACGTGGACGATACCTTCATCCAGGCGACCAGCGCCTTTATCACCCGCATGCGCAGCCGGTTCAGTCTTTACGACGATCTGGTCACCAACAATATCATTTTCGTCAAGCGGGTGCGGGATATCGCCGCCTTTACCCCGGACATGGTCAGGCGCTACGGCGCCACCGGCCCGATTCTGCGCAGCACGGGCATCCGGTACGACATCCGCAAAAATGAACCGTACTCTATCTATCCCGAATTGGACTTCGAGATTCCGGCCGGAACGAGCGGTGACTGCCTTGATGTCTATCTGGTCAGAATCAGGGAAATGGAGCAGAGCCTGAGAATCATCGAGCAAGCCATTGAGCGACTGCCGGAAGGGCCTTTTCGCGTCAAGGTACCCCGGAAAATCAAGTTGCCCAAGGGCGATGCATCGTTTTCCGTGGAAAGCGCGCGGGGCGAACTCGGGTACTACCTGGTCAGCGACGGCAGCGATATTCCCTACCGTCTCAAAGTCCGGACACCCTCGTTTTCAAACCTGAGTCTGCTGCCGGAACTTTGTCGCGACATGCTCCTCTCGGACCTGGTCATGGCGCTCGGCACGCTCGATCTGGTCATCCCGGAAGTGGACAGGTGAATAGCATGGAAATCGCCCGTCACCTCCCGCCACAATTGCTCCGCATAGCCCTGTCAGCCATCATCGTGATCGGCTTCGTCTTCGTCAACTCCATGCTGCTGGGCTATCTGGAGCGAAAACTGGCCGGATGGTTCCAGCGCCGACCAGGACCGATGGAGGTTGGTCCCCAGGGAATCCTGCAGATGGTGGTCGATGGCGTCAAGCTGCTCGGGAAACAGTTCATCGTGCCGGAGGAGGCAGGGAAGTCCCTCTTCCGCCTGGCCCCGCTGCTGGCCTTCATCCCGGTGGGAGTGGCGTTTATCGTGGTGCCGTTCAGCCGAAAGCTGCAGGTGCGCGACCTGGATATGGGACTGCTCTTTATCCTGGCGGTCATGTCCACCAACCTGATGGCGGTGCTGGTAGCGGGCTGGATGTCCAACAACAAGTACGCCCTGATCGGCGCGGTCCGCTCGGTCGCCCAGAATGTGGCCTACGAGATCCCCATGCTGTTGTCGCTCCTGTCGGTGGTGCTGATGACCAATACCTTCAGCATGCAAAAGATCGTTTTGGTACAGCACCCAGTCTGGAATGTCCTGCTGCAGCCGGTAGCCTTTCTGATCTATTTCGTCTCCGGTATGGCTGAAACGAACCGGGCGCCTTTTGACCTGCCGGAGGCGGAAAGTGAGTTAACAGCAGGATATCATACCGAATTCAGCGGCATTGCCTTCAGCTTCTTCTATCTGGCCGAATACACCAACATGTTCTTTGTCAGTGCCATAACCACGGTTCTGTTTCTGGGAGGATGGTCAGGGCCGCCTCTGCCGTTCATGGACTACAGCGCCATCATCTGGTTCATGCTCAAGGTTTACGCCCTATTGTTCGTCATGATCTGGGTGCGCTGGACATTTCCGCGGGTCCGTTTTGACCAGTTGCTCAATTTCTGCTGGAAATATCTGATGCCGTTCGCCCTGATCAATCTGTTGGTGACGGCAGTGGTTGTCAAGCTATGAAAGAGTATTTCCTGCAACTGTTTACTGGCGCCAAGAGCCTGCTGATCGGACTCGGCGTAACCTTCAGAGCGCTGTTTCAGCCCTTGGTGACGGTCCAGTATCCCCGCCAGAAGATCGACATCACCCCGAACTTCCGCGGGCATACCGACCTGGTGCTGGACCCGGAAACAAAAACGCACCGCTGCATTGTCTGCCTGATGTGCCAAATGGATTGCCCCTCCTCCTGCATCACGGTGGTGGGGGAAAAACGGGAGGGAGTCAAGGGATTGGTCCTGACCGCCTATCACCTGGATTTCACCAAATGCAGCCTGTGCGGCATCTGTGTCGAAGTCTGCCCCACGAAGGCGCTCTGCTATTCCGCTGATTACGAACTGGCCGGTTTTTCCAGGGAGGAGTTTTCGTACAACCTGTTGACACGGTTAGAGGAGATCGCCGAATCCGTGACGCCGGAATACCGGAGTGCCTGAAAGAGCCGGGGCCACAACGTCGTTATTGTCGTTGCAATCGAGGTTATTGCAAAAGTCAAAAAAGTTCCCTCCCCCTTGGCGGGGGAGGGTTAGGGTGGGGGGGAAGTTGCCATGATATCCGCATGTTGCAGCTTCACCCACCCCCCGCCCCCCTCCCGTCAAGGGAGGGGGAGGTGATGTCCAAGACAGAGGCCTTTCAGGCTAGCGGAGGAATAGAGGTGTCACGGATTTGAAGGAGAAGAGATGACTTTCTATCGCTACCTTGCCGAAGCGATCTTTTTCGTGTTTACGGCCATGGTTGTCAGCGGCGGCCTGGTTGCGGTCCGCAGCCATCACATGATGAACGCGGTGCTCGGTCTGGCCCTGTCGCTGTGCGGCGTGGCCGGGCTCTTCTTTCACCTGGGAAGCCAGTTCCTGGCGCTGATGCAGGTTTTAATCTATGTGGGCGCGGTCTGCATCATCATCGCCTTCGGTATCATGGTCGGGCCCAAGCCGCAACAGGAGCAGGCCGGCTGGGGAGTTGGACGGCGCAACCGGCTCTTGGCGGCTGCCGCCTGTGCGGCAGGAGTGGCGCTGCTTCTGGCAGCCACCCTGGGAACGACCTGGATGCCCGCGCCGTTCAGGCAGGGCGATTTCTCTGTGCAAAACCTGGGCATCAACCTGATGTACCAGTTCTGCCTAGCTTTCGAGCTGATTTCGGTAGTGCTGCTGGTGGCCATTGTGGGGGCGCTGATCATTGCCAACATCGGCAGAGAGGAGGCTGGCCAATGATGCCGAGCGACATGCTTGCCACCTATCTGGCAATTTCGCTTTTTCTGCTGACCATCGGCATATACGGCATGATCCGGCAACGCACCTTTATCGGCATGCTGATCTCCAGCGAACTAATTTTCAGCGGCGCGTCCCTGAACTTCATGGCTTTCAACCGCTTCCTGGCGCCCAATCCGGCGGTCGGTCAGATCTTTTCTTTGTTCATCATGGGAATAGCGGCAGCCGAGGCAGCCCTGGTGGTCAGCCTGATCCTGATGGTTTACAACCGGTTCCGCAGCATCGATCCGGCTGATGTGCATGATTTGAAACACTGACAACATGCGGAAAGAATAGACGACCCCATGAATAGCATTGAGACCATCAACCTCATAGCCGCCCCGCTCATACCGGTCATCACGGCTCTTCTGATCATGCTGGCGGGCGGCAAGCGGCCCAATCTGCGCGATGGCTGCTGCGTGACCGGTTCGGTGGTTACCTTTCTGACCGTGCTCTCCCTCTTTCCGCACGTCCTGCATGGCGGGACCCATGATTGCACCCTGGCCACCATCTATCCGGGAATTTCCCTCAAGTTCCATCTGGACGGTCTGGGCCTGATCTTTGCCGGTGTCGCCTCCTGCCTGTGGGTATTCGCCGCTTTCTACTGCATCGGTTATATGCGGGCATTGAACGAACACGCCCAGACCCGCTTTTATGTCTGCTACGCCGTATCAGTGGGCGCGGGGCTGGGCGCTGCCCTGGCCGGAAGCCTGTTTACCCTGTACCTGTTTTACGAGGTAATTTCGATCATGACCTATCCGCTGGTCATGCATCACCAGGACGCGGAGGGATATTACGGCGGCAGGAAATACCTGATCTATCTTATGTTCACCTCAAAAGCATTTCTTCTGCCCGCCATGGCCCTTACCTACGTCATGTGCGGCACCCTGGATTTTTCAACCAGCGGTGTTGCCCAAGGAATATTTCCACCCAATGCAAATCCGCTGCTGGTGACGATTACATACCTCTGTTTCCTGTTTGGTTTTGCCAAATCAGGCATCATGCCTCTGCACAACTGGCTGCCGGATGCCATGGTGGCACCCACGCCGGTCAGCGCGCTGCTTCATGCGGTCGTGGTGGTTAAGGCCGGAGTATTCGCCACCTGCCGGGTCATGCTGTCGCTGTTTGGTGTGGATCTGCTGCAAAGAACCGGGCTGGGGCTCTTCACCGCCTATTTCGTATCATTCACCATCCTGTGCGCCTCACTTCTGGCTCTGACCAAATCGAATCTCAAGGCCAGACTGGCCTATTCTACCATCAGCCAGCTTTCCTACGTCATCCTCGGCGTTGCCATGCTCACCCCCCATGCCATCAGCGGCGGCTTGATGCATATCGTTAACCACGCCTTTTCCAAAATCACGCTCTTCTTCGCTGCTGGATGCATCTTCGTAGTCAGCGGCAAGAAGGAGATCCCGGAACTGGCCGGTATCGGACGGCGCATGCCGTTTACCATGGCCGCATTCGGCCTGGCCTCGTTGAGCATGATCGGCGTGCCGCCGGTAGCCGGTTTTGTCAGCAAATGGTATCTGGCCCTGGGTGCCATGGATATCCACAACAGCATCATCCTAGCGGTTCTGATAATCAGCAGTTTGCTCAACGTAGGTTACTTTGCCCCCATATTCTTGACCGCCTTTTTCGGCAAGCTACGCGAGGAAGACACTGGCGGAAGCCTGGAAACAACGCCGCTGGTACTGCTGATGGTCGTACCGCTTTTCGTAACATCGCTTATTTCGGTACTGGTCGGCATCTGGCCTGATCCGCTGTTGTCGATCACCCGGCTGATGGGAGGCTCGTAATGGCCCGGCTGTTTGAGTATCTCCTTCAACACCAGGGGGTCTTAAAACGACTCTTCTTCGCTATCCTGATCCTGGTCCCGCTCACCAATTTCGGCGTGGAACGGCCGGAAACCCATTTTTTCGGCGACACTCTCCCTGTTTTCTGGTCCCTGTTCGGGCTGGTGGTCTGCCTTGTCATGATCGTTGTCTGCAAATGGCTCGCCCACGTGTGGCTGGAGAGGGACGAGGGATACTATGACAGCTAGCGGCATCTTCATACATCCATCCACGTGGTTTGTCCTGGCTGCGCTTCTGCTGCCTTTTGCCAAGCGCATCGGTCTCCATAAACCGCTGCTGGTTGCCGTGCCGCTGATCGCTTTCCTGCTGATCCGGCAACTGCCGGAAACCTTCGGCGTGGTCAACTACCTTGGTTTCGACATCATCTTCGGCAAGGTGGACCGGCTGACCTTTGTGTTTCTGCACGTCTTCACCCTCATGTCGATCCTCGGCTGCGTGTACAGCCTGCACGTGAAAGAAACCGGACAACACGTAGCTGCCTTACTTTACATCGCCGGTTCCCTGGGCGTGACCCTGGCCGGTGATTATCTGACGATCTTCATCTTCTGGGAATTGATGGCGCTCGCTTCGACCTTCCTGATCTGGCTCCGCAGAAGCGAACGCTCCCAAGCAGCCGGATACCGCTACCTGCTAGTGCACATCGCCGGAGGGCTAACGCTCTTTGCCGGTATCTTCCTCAGGTACCAGAATATTCACGACCTGCACTTCACCAGAATCGCCCTGGAAAACGCTTCCCTGGCCGAATACCTGATCATGGCCGGTTTTGCACTAAACGCGGCGGTTCCGCCGCTACACGCCTGGCTGGCGGACGGCTATCCCGAAGCAACGGTTACCGGCGCGGTGTTCATGTGCGCCTTTACCACCAAGACTGCTGTGTATGTACTGGCACGCGCTTTCCCCGGCAGCATGGTTTTGATGATCGCCGGTGCGATCATGACGCTCTACGGCGTCTGCTACGCCACTATCGAAAATGACAGCCGACGGATACTCTCCTACCACATCATCAGCCAGGTGGGATACATGGTCTGCGGCATCGGCATCGGCACGCCCCTCGCCATCAACGGGGTCTGTGCCCATGCCTATGCCCACATCATTTACAAGGCCCTACTGTTGATGGGTGCCGGTTCAGTGCTGGAAATGACCGGAAGGTCGAAGCTGAGTGATCTGGGCGGGCTCTATCGCTACATGCCTGCCACCATGTTCTTTACCATTATCGGCGGCATCTCCATCTCCGGCTTCCCCCTGACCAGCGGCTTTGTCAGCAAATCCATGATCGTCGCCGCCGCCGGGGAACACCACCAGATCATCATCATGCTCATGCTGCTGGCCGCATCCGTAGGCACCTTCCTGTCAGTCGGCATCAAGCTGCCCTACTTCATCTGGTATGGCGGCAAGCAATCCGAGTTCGAAGCCACGGAATCCCCCTGGAATATGCAACTCGCCATGGCAATGGCGGCTTCTCTGTGCATTTTCATCGGCTGTTACCCCGAGTATCTCTACCGCATGCTGCCTTATCCGGTCGCGTACCATCCCTATACCGGCTATCACATCTCAGAAACGTTGCAGATCTTCGCCTTTACCGGCCTCGGTTTCTACCTGTTGGTGGAGAAACTACGCCCTGCGTCCCGCATAAATCTGGACCTGGACTGGCTGTACCGCAAGGGTGCTCTCGTTTTCATCTGGCTGTGCCAGCATCCGGTCAACACAGCCAACGAAATTGTTTCCAACCTCTACAAAAACATCGGGCTGGCCTTCACTATGGCCACTGCCCGTTTTCTCTCCTGGTTTGACCGGGCAGCTATCGACGGTTTTCTGGACGGTTCGGCGCGCGGCGTGCTGCGTATTGGTGACGAAGTCAGGTTAATGGTTACCGGCAGGCTGCAGCAGTATATCGGCGGAGCATTGGCGCTGATGTTTATCATCGTGGCAATCGTGTTATGGAAATGACGGGATTTAACAGGTTACAACCTTTACCGCAGCGCCGAAATGGAAAGTCCCCCTTTGAAAAAGGGGGGAGAGTTTCTTGACCAGGTTTTCATGAGCAATTATCTGATTCCCACAACACTCGACTTTCCCCTGCTTTCGCTGTTGCTGATCATTCCAACAGCCGGGGCACTGGTATGTCTGGCGTTGAAGAATGAGACCATGCTGAAGGGTTGGGGATTGCTGGTAACGCTCGTCACCATGGCGCTTTCCTGCCCCCTCTACAGCTCCTTTGCCCCTTCCACGGCAAAGTACCAGTTCGTCGAGCTTAGAAGCTGGTTTCCAGCCCTCAACCTGGATTACATCGTCGGCGTGGATGGGATCAGCGCTCCGCTGGTACTGCTGACGACCTTTATCATGCCGCTCTGCCTGCTCTGTTCCTGGCGTTACATCGACACTCGCATCAGGGAATTCGTGATATCGATCCTGCTGATGGAAACAGCCATGATCGGCGTCTTTGTCAGCCTCACCACGGTCATGTTCTATATTTTCTGGGAGGGAATGCTGATCCCCATGTACCTGATTATCGCCGTATGGGGTGGACCGCGCCGGGATTATGCGTCGATCAAGTTTTTTCTCTATACGTTCGGTGCCAGTATTTTTCTGCTGGTGGCGATCATCGCCCTGTATATCAACACCGGCACGTTTTTCATCCCCGCGCTGATGGATCATGGGTACCCCTCCAACTATCAACTCTGGATCTTTCTGGGATGCGCCTTGTCGTTCGCCGTCAAGATGCCCATGTTTCCGCTGCATACCTGGCTACCGGCCGCCCACGTGGAAGCGCCGACCGCTGGAAGCGTGATCCTGGCTAGCATCCTGCTGAAGATGGGAGGCTACGGCTTTCTCCGCTTCTGCCTCCCCATGGCACCGGCCGCAACCATGGCCTGCGCACCGTACCTGATCCTGTTCTCGCTGATTTCCATTGTCTGCGGTGGCTTACTGGCCTTGGGACAGTCGGACATGAAAAAGCTGATCGCCTACTCCAGCGTGGGACACATGGGATTCGTCACCCTGGGCATCTTTTTGCTGAGCGGTACGGGCATCAAGGGCGCCATGCTGCAGATGATCAACCACGGCATTACCACCGGCGCGCTTTTTATCTGCGTCGGCCTGATCTATGAGCGCACCCACAGCCGGGAGATTGCCGACAACTCGTCCCTGGGCATGGCCATGCCGGTCTATGTGACCTTCCTGGGAGTCTTTTCCCTGTCAGCCTTTGGTTTTCCGGGAACCAGCGGTTTCGTGGGCGAGATGCTGGTGTTGATCGCTGCCTTCAAGGAACAGCCATTGGCCGGTGCTGTAGCCATCCTGGGAGCGGTTCTGGGAGCCGCGTATATGTTGCGCATGCTGCAGAAAATGGTCTGGGGGGCGTCGGACGGCCACGTTCAGCATGGCAACGAAGAGGGAGAGCATGGTCATCGGCTGTGGGACGTCAATCGGCGCGAATTCGGCACGCTTGTCTATCTGCTGCTGTTTGTATTCTGGGTCGGCTTGCACCCCACTCCGCTGTTGAACATGATGGACGCCAGTGTGACTCATCTGGTGGGACAGGTTGATAAAGGCAAACGTCAGGTAATTCCATGAACGTGAAAAAAATTGAGCCGCATTGTCACGGAAGCAGATCATGAATCCCATCCAACTGTTACCCGAAATCGTCATGGCCTGTATGGCGCTGTTCTTTTTCGGCGCTTCGCTTAGCAAGCCCAGAACCGCGACCCTGAATACCTGGGCTCTGGTCTTGTCGGGGCTAGCAGTAGCAACGGCGTTTTGCGCATACAATCAAAGCGGCATGCTCTTTTTCAACTGCTACCGGTTGGACCCGCTTTCGCAATTGTTCAAGGTTTTCATCACCACAGGTCTTTTCCTGGTTATCTTCGCCACCCCTGCTCTACGCGGCATCGATGAAAAGCTGAAACCGGAATACCTCTTTTTCCTCTCCGCCGGTACATTCGGGCTGCTTTGTCTGGTCAGCTCCCATGAGCTGCTGACTATTTTACTGAGCCTGGAAATCTCATCGTTTTCCCTGAACGTCATGATTCCTTTCCGCCAGCTCTCCTCCGACCACCGCCGCCACCTGGAAGCATCCATAAAATACTTCATGTTCGGCGTCATGAGCACCGGAATCATGCTCTACGGCATGAGTTACCTGTTCGGCCTGGCCCATTCCACCCACCTGACCGACCTGGCTGCGGCCATGCCGAACCTGCTGCGGAGCGAACCGCTGGCACTGGTGGGCATGATCATGCTGCTGACCGGTTTTTTCTTCAAGTTGTCGCTGTTTCCCCTCCATTTTCTGACGCCGGATGTGTACGAAGGAGCTGCCAACGAAACAGCCGCTTATATCGCCACCCTCCCAAAAGTGGCAGCAGCCTGCGTCCTGATCAGGCTGGCGTATCTGTGCGGTACACAGCCGGAGCAGATCTCGTGGGTTCTGGCGATATTCGCCGTACTCTCCATGACCATCGGGAACCTCTCCGCTCTGGTCCAAAACGACATCAAACGCATGCTGGCCTATTCCAGCATCGCCCATGCCGGTTACGTCATGCTCGGTTTGTTGAGCACCAGCAAGCTCGGCTTTGCGGCGGTGATCTATTACATGGCCGGTTATCTGCTGATGAATCTGGCCTGTTTTTACGTGATCTATCAACTCGCTCCAAAAGGAGCGAACATCACCTTTGAGCACCTCGCGGGACTCTACCGGCGTTCACCGTTGCTGGCGTTCACGCTTGCCACAGCCGCAGTCGGCTTGACCGGTATTCCGCCAACCATCGGCTTTACCGGTAAGTTTCTGATTTTCACCTCGGCCATCGAAAGGGGTTTCTATGGCCTGGTAATTCTGGCAGTGATCAACGCCGCCATTTCCGCGTTCTACTATCTGAAGATGGTTCGGGCCGCTTACTATCAAGCGGATGAAAGCGGCACGACCCTATCCCTCTCGCTGCCGGTAAAGCTGCTGGGACTTCTACTGATTGCCTCGATCATACTGGTCGGAATTCTGCCGCAAGGGCTGATGGAACTTGCCAAGGAAGCGGTCGGCAAGATGGGATAGTTTCCAATCAATATCGTCAACGAGTAGCGACGGCGCCGCCGCGGCCTTTGGCATGGAATATTTACCGATTCATGATATTCTGAAGGGAGATTAGCATTTGTTTAGGGATGGTTTTGAAATTGCCGGACCCGTTTATCCGTCAAATCTGCCGGTTGCCTCAAATACGTGCTTACCATTCAGTCCTGAATATGATAAGTATAGAACAATTCGTCATTTTTTAATCTTTATTCTCATATTTTTATGTGTAATGAAACACACTGGGAAACTGAACTATGCCTATGAATGAGCATATACGGGAAAGCGCCGAACGCCTGAAGGCAGAAGCGGAACGAAACCGCCTGGTAGTGGAATTACAGCATAAAAACAAAGAGTTGGAAGAAATCGTGTATGTTGCCTCCCACGACCTGCGTTCGCCACTGGTGAACATTCAGGGATTCAGCCGTAAGCTGGCCAAAAACTGTGAGGATTTGGAAAACCTGATAACAGAGCTTACAATGGGGGACGAACAACGGCAACAATTGGACCGGATCCTCCATGAGACGATTCCCAAATCGCTCGGATTCATCATCGGCAGCGTTGAGAAAATGGACATAATTCTGAAAGGGCTTCTGAGGCTTTCCCGTTTGGGACGGGTTGCGCTCTGTTTCGACACCCTTGACATGCAGACTCTTATGGAGAAGATTGTTTCATCGATGGCTTTCCAGATTGATACCGTAGGCGCGCGCATCGAAATCGGAAAGCTTGACGCCTGCATTACGGACGCCGGCCAGATAAGCCAAGTATTCAGTAACCTGCTGGACAATGCCATCAAATACCGTTCACCGGATCGCCCGCTACTGGTTCGCATTTTCAGCGAGGAATTCGACGAAGGAGTACGTTATTGCGTCGAGGATAACGGCATCGGCATCCCTCGTGATCAGCAGAACGTGATCTGGGAAATTTTCCACAGACTCAATCCGGATGACAGCGCGGGCGAGGGATTGGGGTTGACTTTGGCGCGGCGAATCATGGCCCGCCTGGGCGGCTCTATCTGGGTAGAGTCAGAGCAAAATGCCGGGGCGAGGTTCTACGTGGTTTTACCTAAACAAAAAGATTGAAAATGGAGGTTTACCTCAGGTTTCTCTTGTAAACTGCTTCCCATGCCATGATAAATTATTTTTTTTGCACATGAGGGGAGCTGGTTATGGAATTTGCCAACAAAAAAACCGTCACTATCCTGATAGCCGAGGATGATGACGGCCACGCGGAATTGATCAGTGACAATTTGCTGGGTGCAGGCATCACCAATCCGATAATCCGCTTTCGCAACGGCCAGGAGGCTTTGGATTTTTTCTTCGACTCATCACCCCCACACCCCGCTGCGGATAGTACGCGTGCCGTTCCCCGGCGGATACCAGGGCAGTCGTATATGCTGTTGCTGGATATCCGCATGCCGAAAATCGGCGGTGTGGAAGTGCTCCGGCAAATCAAGTCCGATCCGGAACTGAGGAATATACCGGTTATTATGCTGACCACTACCGATGATCCTCGCGAAATACAGCACTGTTATGAGTTGGGTTGTAATTGCTACGTCACTAAGCCAGTGGATTACCGGCAATTTTCCGAAATACTGATCCGGCTCGGCCTGTTTCTGCTGGTGGTGCAGGTGCCGGTTTTAAACAGCAATAGAATCGAATCGGGAAACAGCTTCGAAATTCCGCATTAACGGATTTCCGCTCTCCCCTTGCCATCCACCGCGCCCTTTCCTTGAGAGGAGAGGAACTTACTTAAGTATCAGGAGGAATACGTTTATGTGTGGAATTGTTGGTTATATCGGTGACCAGGACGCCACTCCCATCATCCTGGAGGGGCTTAAAAAGCTGGAGTACCGGGGATATGATTCAGCCGGCATCGCCACACTGGCGGATGCCGCATCCGCTGTCCGCCGCAGCGAGGGAAAACTGATCAACCTTGAGCGGCTGTTGCGCGAACAACCGCTGACCGGCTCCATCGGTATCGGCCATACCCGCTGGGCCACCCACGGCCGTCCTTCCGAGATCAATGCCCACCCCCACAAGGCCGGCTCGATCATTGTCGTGCACAACGGCATTATCGAAAACTACCTGCAACTGCGTGAAGAGCTCAAAAAAGCCGGCCACACATTCAAAAGCGAGACCGACACCGAAGTCATCTCCCACCTGATCGAGGACACCCTCACAAGAGAGCCGGATTTCGAGAAAGCCGTAAGAATTGCTCTGTCCCGCCTGATTGGCGCCTATGCCGTCTGCATTCTCAACGAACAGGAACCAGGCACCTTGATCGCCGCCAAATTGGGCTCTCCCATGGTGGTCGGCCTGGGCAAGGATGAATTCTTCGTTGCCTCCGATATCCCCGCCATCCTGGCCCATACCCGCGAAATGGTCTTCATGGAAGACGGCGAAATGGCTGTTTTCCGCGATGGAGTCGCAGCCTTTTCCACCATAGCCGGAGTCCGGCTTGACAAGAAATCGCGGCACATCGACTGGTCGCCGTTGATGGCCGAAAAAGGTGGCTACAAGCACTTCATGCTCAAGGAAATCCACGAACAGCCCCGCGCCGTGCGCGATACAATCGCCGGACGGCTGCTCGAAGACAAGGGCGATATCTATCTGGGGGATCTGGATTTCAGCGACCAGCAACTGTCAGCCTTCAAGCGGATCGTGATAGTAGCCTGCGGCACCTCATGGCATGCAGCCCTGTTGGGCAAGTTCTACCTGGAAGGAAGCTGCCGTATTCCGGTGGAGGTGGACATAGCTTCCGAATTCCGCTACCGCAACCCGGTCATCGACGAAAATAGTCTGATGATTGTCATCTCCCAGTCCGGCGAAACCGCCGACACCTTGGCAGCCCTGCGGGAAGCCAAGTCAAGAGGCGCCAAGGTCATGGCCATCTGCAACGTGGTGGATTCCTCCATTGCACGCGAGGCAGGCAACGTGATCTACACCCATGCCGGCCCGGAAATCGGCGTGGCATCAACCAAAGCCTTTGTCACGCAATTGACGGCCCTGTACCTGTTCACCATCCGCATGGGGCGAGCCACCGGCAGCATCGACACCGCCACTGGAAAACAGATGATCGCCTCCCTCAAACGGGTTCCGGCCCTTTTGGAAGAAGCGCTCAAGCTGAACGAACGCACCGAGAAAATCGCCCGTAAATACATGAACGCACGCGATTTTCTCTTCCTGGGACGTGGGAAGAACTTCCCCATCGCCTTGGAAGGGGCACTCAAGCTAAAAGAAATTTCCTACATCCATGCCGAAGGCTATCCGGCAGGCGAAATGAAGCATGGCCCCATCGCCTTGATCGACGAAAACGTACCGGTGGTTGTGCTGGCGCCGCGCAACAGCGCCTTCGAAAAAACTCTCTCCAATATGGAAGAGGTCATTGCCCGCAGCGGGCGGGTAATTGCTCTTTGCAGCACAGGTGATGACGAAGTGCGCAATCGGGCCGAGGATGTTATGGACGTTCCCAATCTTAACGAAGACCTCGATCCGCTGCTGCTTTCCGTTCCGCTGCAACTCCTGGCTTACCATGTGGCCGTATTGAAGGGAACCGACGTCGATCAGCCGCGTAACCTGGCAAAATCGGTGACTGTTGAGTAAGTTTCACAAAAATAAGAGATGTTGGTAACTGCTAAAGGCCCCTAACGGGGCCTTTAGCAGTTTTGCGCCCGATGATGTTTTTTGAATGCCCGCCAATACCTGAGTTTCCGGGCAAACCACCGGCAAACTTTTTCTCAATTTTGTAACACCCCCTCCTGCCTCCTATCTCTAACCAAGAACAAATCTTTTCTCACCGTTGGCCATACTCAGCAGATGGAAAGGCTTGTCTGCCTTCTCGGACAAAACAGGTTTTTAATTTAACATTATTTTTCAAGATTGTTGCATTTTTTTGACATTATTATGGAGATTAAGTATTGACATTATTATAGAGCGTGTGACAGTATTCAACATCGTGAATAAACAACCTTGATATTACGCTTATATTTAAGCAGGCTTTATGATTGGCTTTTTTAAAATTTAAAAAACCACCGCCACACCAGCGATGTATTGACATGATCGTATCTAAATTACATTCATTTTCATTTCAAAAACGCATCTGGATATAAGAGAAAAACAGAAAATTTCCCGGCGTCGTGGCCGGAACACTAGGCAGGCGACGCCGGAGCTCCATGTGTAAACGTGGAGAGAACAGGAAAAGACCAACGCGACCGCATCCGTTGGTCTTTTACGTTTTGATGCATATGCAATGTCGCTTTATTTACTCCGGAACCCCTCCAGCATTACCGCATACCCAAATATTCGTACCATTCTTGATGGTCAGGAATGGAGCTATTCCGTGACGAACGTGTAATCACAACCCGGTAACGAGTTTACCAGAAAGGAGAACATGATTTCGTATGCAATCAAATCTCTGTTCCAATTGCAGGAGGGTGTTCAAAAAGAGGAAGCTGTCATTTGTGCTGGCGGTGATCCTGGGATACAGGCTGCTGACATCCAGCCCGGCTTTGGCGTTGCCGCAGGGTGGTGTGGTCACCAGCGGCAACGCGACTATCAGCCAATCAGGCGTCGTTACCAACATCAATCAATCCACGAACAAGGCTTCCATCAACTGGACAACCTTCAGCACAAAGCCAACGGAAACCGTCAATTTCAACCAGCCGAATGCTTCCTCAATCACTCTCAACCGGGTGATCGGCAACGAGAAAAGCGTGCTGGAGGGAGCGCTGAACGCCAACGGCAAGGTTTTCCTGATCAACTCCAACGGCGTGCTGTTCACCAAAGGCTCAACCGTCAACACCGCCGGTCTCGTAGCCAGCACCCTTAACCTCACCGACGAGGACTTCAACGCCGGAAAGTACGTCTTTAAAGCCAACGACTCCACCGGCTCGATCATCAACCTCGGAACAATAACCGTAAAGGATGGCGGCTATGTTGCGCTTCTGGGAAATTCCGTCTCGAACCAGGGAGTCGTCACCGCCACCAAGGGAACCGTCTCCCTGAACAGCGGCGACAAGATCACCCTCAACTTCAACGGTGATTCACTGGTGAGCGTCACCATCGACGAAGGCACCCTGAATGCCTTGGTGGAGAACAAGGAAGCCATCTACGCCGACGGTGGCTCCGTAATCCTGACAGCCAAAACAGCCGACGAGCTGCTGTCGGCGCAGGTCAACAACAGCGGCCTGATTCAGGCCCGCACTATCGGCGACCTCAAAGGGAACATCAACCTCCACGCCTATGGCGGCACCGCCAACGTTAACGGCACCTTGGATGCCTCAGCCCCTGTCTCCGGTGACGGCGGTTCCATCGAAACCAGCGGCAACAAAGTAAAAATCGCCGACAGCACCGTTATTACCACCAAGTCCGCTTATGGCACAACCGGCACCTGGCTGATCGACCCGGACGGCTTCACTATTGGCGTTGGCGGCGACATCACCGGTACCCTGCTCGGCTCTTTCCTCGATAACAAAAACAGCAACATTACGATCTCTTCAACCAACGGTAAGGGCACTGATGGCGACATCAATGTCAACGAGGCGGTAATCTGGTCGGCCGACACTACCCTGACGTTGACTGCCACGAACGACATCAACATCAACAAGTCTATCACCGCGACAGGAACGAATGCCGGGCTGACGCTCACCGCCGGAACCGACATCAACATCAACGCTCCCGTCACCCTTTCCGGAACCAATGCCGCATTGGCCATGACCTACGGCGGCGTCTACAACATCCTGACCAAGGCCAGCTACAGCGGCGCCGTGCTTGACGCTAACGGCAACCCGGTCGCCAAAACGGACACCAGCGGCGGTGTATACGGCAGCATCACCCTCAGCGGCGCAAACGCCAGCCTCAAGATCAATGGGAACACCTACACGTTGATCCACAGCATGAGCCAACTGGACCTGCTCGACGGACAGAACTCCGTTACAGGCACGGGGACAGCCGCCAATCTCACGGGATATTACGCCCTAACCCAGGATCTGGATGCTTCGGGAACCACCTATACCAGCTCCCTGATCGGTACACTCGGCGTCGGCACATTGACCGGGCTGGGCCATACCGTCAGTAACCTGACTATATCAGCGGGTTCAACAAGCAATGTGGGGCTGATAGGTAAAACAGCTACTGGAGCAACAACCACTATCCGCGATATCGGATTGGAGAGTGTCAACATTTCAACCACCGGAACCAGTGTCGGCACCCTACTTGGCAACTCATACGGCGGCCTGACCATCAGCCAGGCATATTCTACTGGCGCTGTATCCGGAGGAGGGCCCGTTGGCGGTCTGATCGGAAAAATTTTCTCCAATACAGCCCCTTCAAGCATTATCGACTCTTATTCTAATGCGAATGTTACTTCTACAGGCAACACCAATGGTGGTTTAGTCGGCTATGCCGTTCTTACTTCAATCACCAACTCCCACGCGACAGGCAGTGTGACGTCCAGCGGCACACAAAATGGCGGATTGGCGGGAACCCTCACCAAAGGGTCGGTAAGCGAATCATACGCAACCGGCGACGTTACAGCCCCGGATAAAATATATGCGGGAGGATTGATCGGATATCTCAATGGAACTTCCACGACCACGGCCCTATCGGTGACCGACTCCTTTGCGACCGGTAACGTAACCGGCGGCTATTATGTTGGTGGCCTGATTGGATATGCCGGAGGCAACAGCACCTATGCCGTAACGGTTGATAACTGTTATGCCACCCACAATGTAACAGGAACACTCGGGACGCTTGCCGCCAACGGAAGTGGGGGAATTGGCGGTCTGATAGGCTGGGCCGCGTACACGAACATCAGCAACTCGCATGCAGCAGGTAAAGTTATCGCTGCAATCAGCGACACTACCGCCACCCAAGGTGTCTACAAGCGCCTCGACAATATCGGCGGACTGGTGGGTAGCCTGGAGTACGGATCGATAAACAACTCCTATGCCACCGGCGATGTAACCGGCAGCGTAGCAGCTAATGGTGGTGTTGCCAGTTGGTCTGTAGGCGGACTGGTCGGTTCCGCTACCCGATCTGCCATCTCGAACTCGCACGCTACGGGCAATGTGATTGGCCGTCAATATGTTGGGGGACTGGTTGGTTCGACCAATGGCGCCATCATCAATTCCTGGGCTAGCGGCAAAGTTTCAGGCTGGATATTCGTAGGCGGATTGGCTGGTACAGCTGACAGTTCGTCCATCACGAACTCTCACGCCACCGGTAATATAACTGGTATTGACTATACATATTATGATGCTGCAACTGGCACATATAAAACAATCAAGTCAGCCCGTCTGGGGGGGCTGGTGGGAAGAGCGACAAGGGTAGCAATCAGTGGCTCATACGCAACCGGCTCAGTCACAGGCGGGAGCGCTGTTGGTGGGCTGGTCGGGGAACTTGATTTTGGCTCCATCGTGAACTCCTATGCGTCCGGCAAAGTGACCGGTGCCAGCGACAGCGTCGGCGGACTCGTCGGTGAAGTATTAACCGCCAACAATGAGCCCACCACCATCACAAACAGCTACCATAACAAGGATAGCACCGGCCAAAATAAAGCTGTCGGTACTACCGATGATAGTTTGGGTGGCAGCACGACCACTACAAACACCGGGGGCCTAACCAACAAACAATTCACAGACATTCAGCACTACCTTGACGGCACCATCGACCAAGTACTCGCCGACCGTGCAGTTCAGGCCGCTTATCAAACCGATGCCAGCAACAAGGCAGGCAGCACCATAGGACATGCGCGACAAGACCAAATCGACCAACCGCTACTCTCCGCAAAAATTATTGAACAGCAACAACCATCCGTTGAGAGCCATATTGTCTATGCCGATTCCGCTGACTACTCCACTGATATCAAAGCAATCAACGCTGATGGCGTAGAATACGACCTTGAAGAAAAACCTTCTAAGACAAAATAATCGGCTACCAATAAGCGGCTCTTCCTTTTTGAAACGCACCAGCGCCTCAGACACTGATACCGGCAACAGTGCAATGGAATTCTTTCCCGTGGGAAAGGATCCCAGAGGATACCCCGGCTCCTCTGGGCGCAGTTGAAACAGACAAATGAAACTTAAAAAAACACATGGAGGTTACAATGAGCATTTCGTTTAAACTCTCTTCACTTGGTGCAGCCGCTGTTGTTTTTGCCTTCACCGCATCAACTGTCTTTGCCGCGAACACCGTATGCAGTTCCCTCCTTTACGGCCCTGATGCTGACACCAGCGTTACGACTCCCGATACCATCATAGCCGTTGCTTCGAATTTTTACTCACCGGCCCAGGATATGGTAGCTGCCTTTCAACAGACAACTAATGGCAGAGCTACGATTGTCCAGATCTGCCATAACTCGACAACGCACCTTGCAGCGGAAATCAGCGACGGTACCGGTTTGCCATCATCGGCATTTCCGACCGATCCCGGCTACCCGCGCTATGGCATGTTCTTTTCCGCCGATACGACCGCCGCGAATTATGGCACAGCCTACTCATACGCTAAAGGCGTACCCGTATTTTATTCACCTTCCATTAGTAACGTAAGTGGCTTGATTACCGGCCTTGGAAACTTGAAATCACATAATATGACTGCTTCTTGCGACAGTGCCGGTTTAAGTTCCTATGCCGTCAATACAGGCAGTTCACAATATGTTGCTGTTGCAGTCGGGGGGGCGCCGTATGGAGCAAAGGCGCACACGATAATCAATGCCATGGAGGGAACATCACTACCCACTACTATTCCGTCATGGGTATATTCTCCTCTGTTTAGCAATATCGATTTAACCTTGGCTGCCGTAGGAAGCAATAATATTAAATCAGCTTTTGTATCAAAGGCACAGATATGCAGCCAAATTAGCGCCGGCACAGCCACCTATGTGGAGTTTACCGGTACGGGTTGCCTACTGGATCAAAAAACGGTTCTGCTCCAGTCGTCAAATACGACGGCCTCGGCACTCAATAGCTATATTCAGGGCCGAATTACTGGAGGCACTTGGAACGCGTTTCTGACGGATCACTGCTACGGCACACTTTGAAATACATGATGACCCATTTTACGTTTAAATGAAAAAAGCCGGGAAGGACCGGGGACTTCCCGGCTTCAGTTCTGCAAATTGCATCGCAAGCCAGCCTATCAATGTTGATGAAGCCAGGTTGAAAGAAAATTCCTCTGATAGTTCGACAAAGTTACCAGGACAAACGTTCACCCCAACCGGTTGCAACCGGCTCACCACCCCATAAAGAGGCGCACGCCCATGCACAGGTTCAAACATCACAGTGCGGCATCAACCGCGCGAATACTCATCCTTCTTGCTCTTGTTGTCGCAACCTCAACCGCCTTCGCCGCCGAGGTACCTGGATACAACATAGGCGACGCCATCAAGGGAGCGATTCCTCCCAAACCGGCCCCGCAAAAGACACCTCCTCCGGAAATACCGGTCATCATCCAGGAAGAAAAGCCTCTCACCCTGACGGATGGCGAAAAGATCTTCGTCAAGGATTTCAAACTCGAAGGCTCCAGGCAGAGGGACGAGGCCGAACTATCGGTGCTGCTGGCCCCGTACCGAAACAGAGAGCTCACCATGGCGGAAATCACCGAAATCGCCAACAAGCTGACGCTCTTCTACCGGAACAAGGGCTATCTGGTGGCAAAGGCCTATGTGCCGAAACAGGACGCCACAAACGGCATTCTGGTGATTCGCATTATCATGGGCAACTACGGTAAATTTACCTTGAAAAACACGTCCCTGGTCAGGGACTTTCTTGTACAAGGCACATTTGACAAGGCTAGGGATAACTCACCCATCGTCACCCGGGCCGGTCTTGAACGCGCCATCCTGCTGGTAGGAAGCATGCCGGGCAGCACCATTCCCACGGTTACCATCGCTCCCGGTACGGCGCCCGGAACCTCCGACTTCGAGGTAAAAGCGGTTGCCGGACAACGCTTCAACGGCTATCTCATGGGGGACAACCAGGGGTCGCGTTTCACCGGAAGAAAGAGGCTGTATGGCGGCATCGACATCAATTCACCCCTCGGCATCGCCGACAAATTCTCCATCAGCGGCATGACCACCGAGGAAACCGACCTGTGGAACCTGCGCTTTGCCTATAGCGTTCCCCTCGCCTTCAACGGCATGCGCGCGGAACTAGCCGCGTCGCACACAGCTTATCAGCTTGGCGGCATTTATTCCGGCCTGGACGCCATAGGAACCGCCAATATCGTGGAAGGCACCATCTCCTATCCTATCAAAAAGAGCCGGTATGAAAGTTACGACTTCCTCGTAAACATGGCATACAAAGACTTAAAGGATGACCTACGGGCAGTGGACTTGAGGAACCCGAGGGAAGCCTTTGTGGGAACGCTTACCCTGAGAAGAGAAGCATTCGGCAAGCTCTTTGGCCACAATCTTCATACCCTCGCAACCGGTAGCGTCAGCCTCGGCGGACTGCAGATCAACAACAAGGAGATAGAAGAGCTCAACAAGGCGGGCGCAGATACGGCGGGATTTTATTCCCGCGGCAATCTGGCGCTCTTGGCGAATCTCGACCTCACGGAAAAGCTCTCCGCGCGGGCTTCGTTCAAACTGCAGCAGGTTCTTTCGGGAAATAACCTGGACTCGAACGAGCTGTTCTTCATCTCAGGCATTTTAGGCGTGAAGGCCTATTCGGAAAACATCGGCTTTGACAATGGTACGCTGGTGGATGTGGAATTGAGATATGAGTTGCCGCGACTGTTCAACATCAGGCACTCGCTGGGCCTGTTCTTCGACAATGGCTGGGCATATGCGGAAAACGGCAATTACACTACCAATAGTGAATTCCTGCTGAACGACATGGGCGTGGGATACTACATAAATTACAAACAACTATTCTGCAATGTCCAGATGGCTCAACCCATAGGAAAAACCAGCGGTGTAAGTGATCCCGGTACCCGTTTTTTACTGCAATTCGGCGCATCATTCTGAATGAATGCGTAATTGTTATCTTACATCTCAGGAGTAAAACAACATGATCGTGAAATGGCTGTCAGGAACAGTTGATTATGGCATTGTCGGTATACTGCTGATTCTGAGCATCGTGGTAGTGGCCGTGGCGCTGGAGCGCTACTCCGTGTACAAGAAGCTCAGTATTACCGCTTTTGAGGATATCAAATCACTGGAACTGGTGCTGACCGAAAAACTTTCCATCATCGCTTCGGTGGGCAGCAATGCTCCCTACCTGGGACTGTTGGGCACCGTGCTGGGAATCATGCTGACGTTCTACAACATGGGACAGGATGCGGCCATGGATACCGGCAAGATCATGACCGGCCTGGCCCTGGCCCTGAAGGCGACGGCAGTGGGACTGATCGTGGCGCTGGTGTCGGTGGTATTGTACAACGCGCTTTTGAGAAAGGCTAAGGTGCTGATGCTGCAATGGGAGATCGCCAATGGACGAAAAACCGTTTGAAACCATGAACGTCATCCCTTTCGTGGATATCATGCTGGTGCTTTTGACCATCGTATTGACCACGTCGAGTTTCATCGCCAGCGGAAGAATCCCGGTCAATCTGCCCCAGGCCTCCAAAAGCGCTACGGAGGCGAATAAGGCGGCGATCATTGAGTTGAGTGCCGCCGGAGATACCTATTTCAATGGCAAAGCGGTTAATCTGGCATCTCTGAGAGGCGAGCTGGCGCCGCTCGGCAGGGATACCGGCTTCATCATCCGGGCGGACCGTAACATCTCCCTGCAACGTTTTATCGATGTGGCTGATGTGTTGAAGCAGTTGAACTTTAAGAAGGTTGCCGTTCAGACCAAGAATCGGACGTAGGTTCTTACGTTATTAGTGAGGATGAGATGCTGTTACAACATAATAATGGCTACCGCTTTTATCACTGGTTTTCGGTTTCGGTGATTCTGCACGCAGGTATTGTATTACCGTTTGTGTTGTTGAGCCTGCATGCGCCAACAACTGACAAACGATCAAGACTCCAGATCGACCTTTTCGGCATGGTCTCCGACCGGCAGGCAGAGCAGAAGATTCAACGTCATGCCTCGCCCCAACAGCCTCGCCAGGTAAACAAACCCCGCCAATCCCCCGACACTTACAAGACCGTAGTGGCGGAAAGCCCGGTCCAGGTTAAAAAGGCCGAAGAGAAACAGAAAGCGGACGAACAGGCCACTCAGCCGATGCAACCGAAACAGGCATCCGCCACATCTTCGCCAAGCGCCTCCTCCGGCGCTGCCAGTTCAGGAAATGCGGATACGCAGCAGAGGCAACAGACAATCAGAAGCGGAGCGGAACAGGAGTCGGACAGAATCAGAAGGTATCTGGCCAAACTGGCCAAAGTGCTTCGGACCAATCTCACCTATCCCGAGGAGGTGAGAAGACATGGGGTCGAAGGTATTTCCACGGTCACGTTTGTGGTTACAAAATCCGGGGATATCAAGGGAGATACCCTGAGAGTGAAAAAAAGTAGCGGCTATGCGGCTCTTGATTCCAATGCCTTGAAATCGGTACGAACCAGCGCACCGTTTGAAAAACCGCCCAAAGAACTTACCGTATCAGTGGCTTTGTCGTTTAATGTCAATATGACACGAACCCGTGTGAATCAGCAGACCTCGATGCTTCATCTTAATTCGCGCGAGCACGAAACACCGTAATCGTGATATACGGTTCATGCGTGCAGAGGCCATAAAGAAAGGCAACTCCGAAAAGTTGCCTTTCTTTACAATGCTATTGCCTCAGACTACTCTTTTATTTAGAACCCGCTGCTTTGATAAGCTCGAGTTTGTCGGCAATATTATTTTTTATCCAGTGCGCATCCCACCATTCGATCGGATTGACCGATTGCCCGGAAATCGTCACTTCGAAATGGAGATGGTCCCCGCCTGCCATGCCGGTAGCACCGGTAGCACCGATAATCTGCCCTTTTTCCACATTATCGCCCACCTTGACGCTGATCCGGCTCAGGTGTCCGTAAATTGTCTGCAGCCCCAATCCGTGATCGATAATGACGCACTGGCCATAAATTCCGAAGTCGCCTGCAAAAACAACTTTGCCGCGATTGGCCGCCTGTGCGTTGGCATGGGCCAGTGAAGCCAGGTCGAATCCGAGATGCGTCTGCCGGTCAACCTCTTTCCCCTGGTATGTGTAGGTGCGGGCCTGTGCGAATCCGCCGAGAGGCGCGGCATTCGGCATGCGCAGAAACGGACCCTGCCACAGCGGCGCCGGAGAAGTCTGCCGTCCGTAGTCGCTGATCAGCTTGCGGTCCTGCTGCCGCTGGTCCCGGTTTGCCTTGAGAAATGTCTCCAACGGAGTTGTCGTCTGTGGAAATTTGTCTTTGAACTCGGCGGCAATCTTCCCCAGGAAAGTGTCGTTCAGGTCGATCCGGTCGGTTGAAAACTGCTTGGCGGTCAGATGATAGTTGATGCCCATCTGACGCTCGTTGCCTGCCTTATCAATTGCCGTCACCCTGGGAATGAACTTGGCGGGTGCCATATCGTAGGGAAACGGGAAGAGACAGGCGTAATTATTCCCGTTCTGCCGGTAACCGGGATAAAACTGGTCGCCGACTAAAACGCCGGTCTTTTCGACCTCTTTTGAAACGGTATAGACAACCAGCCCAGCGCCTCCCTGGGTGATGTTATGGGCAATGCTCAAGACCGCCACATCCGGCGGCTTGTTTTCAAACGTGAAGGAATAGACCTGGGTTGTGGTCCTGTTCGCGCCGAAACGGCGGGCAGAACTTGTTGCACTGATCTGCAGAGTGAAAGCGCCCTCTTTCAGCCCTCCCTGCAGCAAGTTGAAAGTTTCAGCAGCCTGATGGCTGTTGGCCGGATAATTCTTCACCAGAATATTGACCGTCTTTTCGGCCTGTACCGTGGAAACAACCAGTTTTTTCAAAACCCCTCTCTGCGCATCCAGTTTCAGGGTAATATCTTTTCTGATTGCAATCGAGCCTGTATCAGGGCTTAACGATACCTTGGGCGCGGGAGTCCCGAAAAAATAGAATAACGCGGCTCCAGCCACGATAACAAATACAATGGTGACAAACGTTGCAAAGCTTTTCATGATTACCCCCGAGCACGTTTTATGAAGACACAGGTTGCGCTTTTCCAAAGAAAAAAGCGACAGTTTTAATCAAAAAATAAAACTGCCGGTGTGCCCACGCTCCTTTTCGCAACTGCAAGTAAAGACGCATTGCAATGCGTTTTTACGGCAAACAAACGTATCAATTTGATTGCAAGAACCACCTGCGCACCACAAACCCGTCCCGCTGTTTGCTCTGCTTTGGCCAGGAATCCAGAGGACGCCGCGTCCGCATGATCTCTTCCAACCGTTGCTGCAATGGAGTTGTGACTACTCCGCCATGACCAGGGCCAGTACACTCCAACCGGCTTTCGATGACCGTTTTCCGGTCCAAGACAATGATCACATGCCCGTTCCAGACAATCAGATCCAGCGGCTCCAGCAAACGGGCAAGCTCCTTCGCCCCCTTACCGGCAACGGGAAGCCCCTTGCCGAATTCAACAAGCTGGGAGGTATTTCGGGGCGTCCATCCGTTGGTGGCCGCATACAACAAACCGGAGCAATCAAGCCCCGCCAACATCAACCGCTTCTCCTCGGTTGCTGAAAAAGTTCCTTGATAAAACATTTCCGGAAGCTCTCTGATGCCCTGCCACACATTACCGCCCCAGACATAGGGGCTTCCAACGGACGCCTTCAATGTAGAAATCACCTTCTCCCGGTCCGGCAATGAGCGGGGACGTTGCGGAGGCATAGTGCTTCGAAGCTCCACAAAGCGTTTATCCACGTAAAGCAACACACCGGCCGGTGCGGGATAGTCGTCCGTCTCGACGCGATAGACAACCGTTGCGCCATGACGCACCTCACCCAGCACCTTGAACGCCGTTCCTGGCAGAGCTATGAACTCCATCTCCCGCACCTGGCCGCAACGATCCGTTTTCAGGGTTCTGCCATCCCTGCCGCCAAACAAATTGCCTATGGCGGCGGTATTGGCGACCGGCGTGGCAATGCGGGTAACGGCAAAGTGTCCGGCATGGGCGTATACTGCATGAAGAGTGACTAACACGGTAACAACAATGGCTAATAATTTACTCATGGCACCTACCTGTGTTTGTTGAGAGCTTCGCGCACCAACCCTTTTTGGGAAGGGGTCAGTCGCTGCGAAGATAAGAGTTCTTTGAGGACCTGAGATGAAAGCCCCGGAAGAAACAGGGTAAACCAGATTTGCGGGGTTCGGGGATTTTTGAGAATCGCCATCCGGATGTTGTGACGTCCCTTCCAGCGGCTGTTACGGGCAATCATGGAAATGGTCTCGGCAGTTGACTGGTACGAAGTAATAAAGCTGTACACCGCACCCTCTTTCAGGTGTGGATTTCCCAGGCATGCTTCCACCAGGGGCGGAGCCCCCTCCATCAGCAGCGCTTCCACCACTGCCGCCGTTCCCCTGCGCGCCAGGGTCATTTTGTTTCCCAGCGGCTGTGTGGGAAGCCGTTGCAGAATACAACGCTCGGCAAATAGGCGAAGGTCGGCCGTTATGCCGGGCAGGGAGCACACCTTGGCCAGATCGAAAAGGTAAAAACGGGGCAATATGGTTTGGGAAATATGCGCGGGGGTTTCGGGATGACAGGCCAGTGCAAAGGTAACCTTGTAGCTCTCAAGATGCCATTTGGAGGCATAGATTGCGGTGAAAACATCTTCCGCCAGTCCGCGCCGCTTCAGAAGCGCCACCAGATGATTTTCGTCAAGCGCCGGATTCCGCAGAGCAGCCAGCAGCACTTCACCGTTTTGATGCTGCAGATGTTGAAAAAGCTCTTCCTTATCGGCGCGTAAAACGCGATGCAACTCCTGAGACAGAACGTAATCGATTTCCCTACTTTTTGCACCCTGATCCATTGATTGATGCCTTACTAGCTTAATCCGCCAAAACCCAGCCTGTTCTCATAGGTTGCACGGCACAACGCTTCGTGATAGAAGTGTCACATAGTACCATTCACATTATACTCTTGCCACCAGGAAATACGCCCATGATTCCTGTTTTCGACAAAAGCACGTTTCCGGCGGCAAACGAGATCAACGACCACGAGTTGGAAGAAATCAGCGCTATCCTTGGCAGGAAGCGCAACTTCAGCTTGTCCGGCTATAAAAGCATGTGCATGAAGCGCCGGATTGCCATCAGAGTACGCGCAACCCATTGCCGTGACACAGCCGAATATCTTGGCCTGTTGCTTAAAAGCGAACAGGAACTGGACCGGCTCCAAAAAGTACTGACTATTCACGTCAGCCAGTTCTTTCGTAATCCATCCCTGTTCGAGAAACTGCGCCGGCACGTGCTGCCGGAGCTGTTTGCCACAGCAAAAGCACGGCCGGACAAGACGCTGCGAATCTGGTGCCTGGGATGCGCCGGCGGTGAAGAGCCTTACAGCTTGGCAATCCTACTCAGGGAATATTTCATCCGTGAACTCAAACAGGTAGCGGTTACTATCACGGGAACCGATATCGATACCGGAACCCTGGCAATTGCTCGCGGGGGCATATACGGCAAAGACCGCCTGAGAGAAATTCCCCCGGTCTTCCTGAAACGCTACTTCCGGCAACACGGCGAACGATTTCATCTGGCTCCTGAAATACGGAACATGGTCACGTTCACCCAGGACAGTATTACCAATAGTGACCAGTATGTTTTCAACGATCTGGTGCTGTGCCGCAATACACTGATCTACTTTACCCGCTGTGAACAGGAAAACATTCTGAACCGCATTGCGGAAGTCTTGCCTGCGCATGGCATCCTTGTGCTGGGTAGATCCGAAACCCTGGCAAGAAACATACGCCGGCGCTTTGCGTCGCTCTGTCCGATTGAACGGATCTATCGCAAGATTGCGTAAAATAATTCCGGTTTCAAATCAAAGATGATATC